>ERZ1048068.1173-NODE-1173-length-20830-cov-7.148881_pt1 | contig 20830 bp, 13 predicted proteins | sample MGYA00383098_ERZ1048068 | MGnify/ENA primary metagenome ERZ1048068 (study PRJEB29581, sample SAMEA5548368) | metagenome | biome: marine; feature: coastal; material: water | depth 1 m | study: Short-term variability in the microbial, nano- and picoplankton... | reverse complement strand
CTTTTTTAGGGTTTCATCCAAACTTTCCTACCTTTCGAGGGTCTAATACTTAAAAACAACGTTTGGAAACCGAAGAGTGCATTGTACAACACATCAAAAACAAGCAGTTCAAACAGCCTCGATTTGGATTGTTTTTGGGGAGCCAAACCGATAGACAAGAATTTGTGAGATATAGACCGTATCGGACAGAGTATGTAGCTACCGAATATTTTCAACTACTCAATACTGAGTTGAGCATACCCATTGAATTTGATGCTAAACAGTAACCTCCAATAACTTACAATCTGAACTAGACTTAATTTCAACAAAATTGTTTGATGCAGGAATTAAAATGGTTTCCCCAGTAGAAATAGTTTCTGAATTTCCTGAGACTATAATTTCTGAAATCCCCTCAACACACATAAAAATAACAAATGAGTCATTTGCTGAGTAATCAAGCTTTAATTCTCCCACAACTGGTATTAGATTTGTTTTAAAATAGTCACAATAAACAAGCTTATTAAGTTTGTTTGTGTTTTCGGTATAATCGCATTTCGTTTTTAAGTCTGCATCAAAATTTATTGCATCAATTGCCAATTCAGTATGAAGTTCTCTTTCATTCCCTTGATCATCTCTTCTATCAAAATCATAAATTCTGTAGGTAATATCGGATGTTTGTTGAATCTCAGCAATTAGAGAACCTGCACCAATAGCATGAACTGTGCCTGTTTCTATAAAAAAAGTGTCGCCTTTTTTAATGTTTTCAACCTTTAAAACCGACATGATATCTTTATTTTCAAGGTATTTAAGATAATCTTTAGAGGTGATTTCTTTATTAAAACCTAGTACTAACTTTGAATATTTTTCATTTTGAATCACATACCACATTTCAGTTTTTCCAAATGAATTATGCCTTTTTTGTGATAATTCATCATTCGGATGTACTTGAATGGATAAATCTTGCTGAGCATCAATAAATTTGATTAAAAGAGGAAATTTATAACCAAAACTCTCAAAATTTTCTGTACCAATAAACTCTGATTTATAAATTTCAATTAACTCGCGTAAAGTTTTCCCTTTTAAGTGTCCATTAGAAACTACGGAAACATCTTGGCCTACATCTGAAATCTCCCAACTTTCACCAACTCTTGTAGAGCTTGTTTTTTTTCCAAGTTGTTTGTTTAATTTTTCCCCTCCCCAAATCTTATCTTTTAAAATTGGAGAAAATTTAATTGGGTAAATAAAATTTGGATTTGCCATACGTGATTCAATTATTTTTTTGGAAAATTCATTCTTTCCATGATGTCGATAAAACGAGGGTCTTTTCTAATTGGGTCGTACCAATGTTCGATTTGCATGAACAAAAGGAACCAAGATTTCTCGTTGTAAGCTTGTTCTAATAGCTCAATTGCACAGTCGTAATCTTCCATTCCTAAATGGATAAAAGAACGTTGAACAGGAGGTAAGTAATTGTCTTTTGCCACTATTGCATAATAGTCTGCCATTTCTTTTGCTGCTTTTAATTCTCCAGCTTGACCAAGCGCATGCCCTAATCCACCTCCAACTTCTACAGTTCCGTCAGATAAGTTAAATGCTTTGATATAAGTTTCTATCGCTTGTTCATGTTCCGACAATCCGTTGTATGCCATTCCTAACCAGTCGTACGCCCATGGAACTTCAGGTTCGTTTTCAATGGCTGTCAGCATTAATGGCTTCATTTCTTCAAAACGGTATTGGAAATAGAAGAATGAACCTCTACTTAATAAGTATTTTTCACCCAAATCTTTCGACATGATGTAATCCGACTGTGCCATTGCTTCTTCAATTCTCTTCATCGCAATTAAGTACAAAGCGTACCAGTGACGTGCGTTTAAATTGTTAGGATTGATTTCAATCGACTTTTTGAACCCTGCTTCAGTTGCTGCCCATTCAGCATTTAAAAAGTTGATAATTGCTCCTAGTTTGTAAACATCTGAATGTTCAGGATCGATGCTATATGCGTTTTCATATGAATCTACTACTTGAGGTAGTATAACTTCACGTCTTTCGTATCCAAAAACAAAAAGCATGATGTCTGCTTCAGCAAGACCTAAATGTGCTTCAATGTTTAATGAGTCCTTTTTAAGCTCTTCTTTGTAAATATCTCCGAATCCTTTGAAATCGTTCTTGTGCTTCAATCCAAGGTTCGACATTATTTGAGTGTCAATTTGAATTGTTTCTTTGGAGGTACAAGCCGATAGAAGGATTAGGAAGATTAGTGAAAATTTTATTGCTTTCATTTCTGTTGTTTTATGTGTTTATTCCCTAATCTTCAACCAGAAAAAACGAGGTCTATACATGTGAGGGAATTTTAAAATGTCTTTGAAATAATCTCCTGAAATGGTATTGTAACTAATCAATAACTCATTTTCAGTTGATAGTACTGGATGTGCTTTTGCGTTGTAAGGAATAATTCCTGGAGGTTCGTTTACTTCAGGAGCTTTCCAAATTCTTTGTATCGGTCCAAATGGTCCTACCAATGATTCAGCAATTCTGATAGAGGTGTGTTCTCCAATACCGTCTTCTTGGAAAACAAGTAAGAATCTACCATCTTTTAATGGCGTCATACTCACTTCGTTTGAAGCACGATTTGTTATTGGTTTTACTGTATTGATATCCTTGTTCCAAGTAGTGCCATCCCAATATCTCCAAGTTTCTAAATTTGTGAATCCACTCGGTTTTACTCTTGAAACTACTAATTGTTTGTTAGGCTCCAATAACCCATATACATAGGCATAACCATCTGGATTAGGAGCTCCAGCCTTTTCTGTGTTCATATAAACAGCAGATCCAAAAGTTCCTTTTCCAACATTAGGAATGTCCATGAACAATGGCGCATCAATTTGAGTATGATTTGTAAATGGCGCTTTTTCACCTTGTGGAATAGTGATTAACGTAACTCCCGTAAGTTCAAAATCCCATGATTCTTCACTGTGATCAATAACTCTATATCCAAAAATGTTAATAGAATTATCATCCTCTTGATTTACAAACCCATCTCCAAACCAATAGTATTCATGTCCTTCTGAATTTGGACTGTTCGGACTGAAATAGTTGATAGGAGTTCCATCAACATCTCTATTCAATTGAATGTTTACATTTTCTTTTGAAGCTTCGATTCCTGTAAGCGTTGCAATGGAATTGTTTACCATTTTGAAGTTCTCTACAGAGTTTCCTTCAACAGTTCCCGTCATGGTGTCTGAAAAGTACATGAGCACCGGACTGTCCTCATTGGCACCTTGTTTTTCTACTCCGTCTAAACGCATTGAGAAAACACCATCAGCACCAAACCAACCATCTTTTAAGTAAAAAAGATTGGTCCATTCGTCTGCAGGTCTAACACTGAAATTTACTAAAGTGTCTGCTTTAACTTCATGTGACTCTTGTTTCTGAGCTCCAGAATTACAACTTGTACTTAATCCAAGTACAGTAAGAATTCCAATGTGTGAAGTACTACTTTTTATGATTCTAGAAATGTCCATATTAGTTTACAAATGGTTTAATAATTTCTACCCAAGCGTCATATCCTTTTCCATTGATATGTAATCCATCAATCGAATATTCTGTTTTTAACTTCCCGTCTTCTGAAGTAAACACCTTTGTTAAATCGATATAGGTCAAGTTTTCTTTTGCTGAAAGCTCTTTTAGGAATGCATTCAATTCTAAGATTTTAGCATTTGGTCTCGTGTAATGAATGGCTTCGTCAACTGGCAACACACTCTCCATATAGATTTTTGTGTTTGGCGAATCGCTTTTGATTCTTTTTACCATTTCGATATAATTGTTCTTGATATGCTCTACTGATTTACCATAGGCCAAATCGTTGGTTCCAATCATAATGAACACCTTTGCAGGTTGAGAAGAAGTGACTTCAGCCAATCGATCTAAAACACCATCGGTGTCATCTCCACCAATTCCTCTGTTCTTCACATTTGGATTTGCAAAAAGCTCAACCCATTCTGCACCATCTGTAATACTATTTCCTAAGAAAATGATTTCATTTTCAGTATCAGGAAGTAGTTCGAAATGCTCTTTTTTATGGAAGTAATAGGCCTTCATAGCTTTATTCCATTCCTCCATTTCTTCAGCTAACTTATCATACCCCATGATTCCTTCAATCTCTTCATCCGATAAAGTTGAACTTAATGATGGTGGTGCATCTTGAGGTCTAGATCCCCATTTTTTATTTGGCTTTGGACCCATTTTCAATACCAATGAACCTCCATTGATCAATTCGCTGTGGTAGAACCAAGGTTTGTTTAGAGTCTTTCCATTCAACTTGGCAGATTGCACATAAATGTTTTCATCTGAAGCATTTTTAGCCTTGATAGTAAATGTACCTCCAGGGTAGAATTTAGGATCTAAATTGATGGTTATTTTTTCGAGTTGTGGACTTCCAATTTCGTAAATAGGGTCGGTAGAAGCTCCACCGTCCATTTGGAATAATCCCATAGAACTCATCACATACCAAGCACCCATTTGCCCTTGATCTTCATCACCTTTCCAGCCACCAATTGGATCATCACCATAGTAGTTATCCATAATAGCATTGGTCCACTTTTGCGTCAACCAAGGTTTTCCAGAGTAGTTGAATAAGTAAGCAGCTTGCATGTTTGGCTGGTTTCCGTGATTGATAGGAAGTACTCCCATACCATCAAGTGAGTTTGAACCTAAATGCTCTGAATTGAATTTGTGTGGTTCAGAAGTTTCGAAACCTTCGTTCAAACGATTGTTAAATTCTTCTTTTCCTACAAGGTCAATCAATCCGTGTACATCATGTGGTACAAAGAAGGTGTATTGCCAAGCATTTCCTTCAACATATCCAGGGCCTAAGAATGCAACATCTCCAGTAATTGAGAAATTGTCAACCCAAGATCCATCTTCGTGCTTTCTTCTCATGTATCCAACACTAGGGTCAAATACGTTTTTATAATTGAAAGATCTTCTTGTAAAATCTTTATAATCTTTTTCTTTTCCTAATGCCTTTGCAAGCTGACCAACAGTCCAGTCATCATAAGCGTAAGCTAGGGTGTTAGAAACTGGTCCAACTTCATCAGGAACATATCCTAATTTGATGTATGAATCTAAATGACGGTTTCCAACATATCCACCACCTTCATGGAACTGTCCTTGTTCACGTTGTAATTTAGAAACTGCCGCATATATTTTTTCAGCATCATAATCTCTAATTCCTTTGTGATATGCATTTGTAAGCAATGAAATCTGGTGAGATGCTACCATAATTGCTGAGTATTCGATTCCAGTTGGTCCTTTTGGTAACCATCCACCTTTATCGCTAATTTCTAACATAGAAGTCACCCAGTTATTAGCAATTTGAGGGGTAGCCAAAGACCAAACTTGGTTTAAATTCCAGAATGAAATCCAGAATCCGTCACTACCGTAAATCGGTTGATTTGGATCTTCAAGTTGTTGTGTCTTTTCGTACATATCAACGTACTTTCCATTCACATCACTCCAAGTCGTTCTTCCTGAATATGTACGGTACATATTTGTGTAGAACTTTGTTTTTAATTTAGGTCTAGAATCTTCAACTTCAATTGAAGTTAATAAGTCGTTCCATTCTTTTTTAGAATCTTCAACAACAGCATCAAAGTCCCAGTTAAACGGATCCAATTCAGTTTCTAAATTCAAACGCGCTTGTTCAATACTTACTAGTGAAACTCCAGTTTGCACTTGAATTTGCTCTCCTTGTTCTGTGTCGAATGTCAAGTAAACTCCAACATCTTTATGTCCGAATCCCGATGAATGAGATTCAATTTTTTCCATAATTTCATCACGTACCCATCCGTTCATATCATTAAATGACTTGTCGAAACGCATTACAAAATGCAGGATGTAGTTGTTGAAATTCGCGTTTCTCAAACTTTGTTGGTAAGAGATTCCTTCAATCTCTGTATTGCTTACTTTTTTGATGTCTGTATAGAAGATTTCAAATCCATATTCAGAAGGGAATAATAAATCAACTAGGATTCTTGAAGAGTCACTTTCAGGAAAAGTGTATCGTTGGAATCCTGCTCTTTTTGTTGTTGTTAATTCCGCTTTGATGTTATAGTCGTCTAAAACAACGGAGTAATATCCAGCTTCAGCTTCTTCTTTATCATGACTGAATTTTGAACGGTACCCATTTTCAGGATATTTTTCAGAACCAGGTTTTACTTGTAATTCACCATTGGTAGGAATCGTTCTAATTCCGGCCATAGTCCATGAATGTAGGTGACTGAATCCTGCGGTATTTTCAATATCGTATTCGTATCCAGATTTCCAACCTAATTCTTGGTTATCTGGACTTAATTTTACCATTCCAAACGGACGTGTAGGTCCAGGGAACATGATCCATCTAGAATCATGTGATCCAATCATGGGGTCTACATAATCAACTGGCTCTTGTTGAGCAGTAATATTTTGTGTAAAAATGAGCGCAAAAAGTAGTGGAAATGTTCTCATGACTTTATAGTTTGTTTTGATTCTTTAATCATTGTTACTTTTCCATCTTTTGCTTCAATACGGTAGTATTCGTTGTTGTATTTTACGTGGTGAAGTACTCCGTTGAAATCGAATGCTACATTTTCTTGAAGTACTGTTCCATCGACTTTCGGGTTGAATCCAAAGAAGTTTTTCAGCATTACTTGAGACATGGCAATACCAGCAGAAGATTCTCTGTTATGCCATCCGCGTTCTGCGATTCTCACTTTCGCGTTTTTCTCTTTTTTATTTTCTCCGTATAATTCATGTGCTTGCGCCCAGATTCCTTCATCTGTTACAGGTGTAATAGCATGGTAGAAATCCAATGCTTTTTCAGGGAACCCTAATTGTACTAGAGCGTCCATTGTTCCCGCTGGCCATCCGTCAAATGCGCCGAGTGGACCGTGGTCTGCTCTGTCAGAATTTTTAGCAGCAACATCGTCTAATGATTGAGCACGCATCCAATTGTCAGTAATTAGTTCTCTGTATACGAAATCCATCATGTCTTTTTTGATGTCAGCAGGGATGTCGTTTGGCATATATCTTCCTAAGAACATAAAGTCTAAACAGTGGCGTACTTCAATTTTTGATCCGTCAGGATACAAGCTGTTCCAAACACCGTTTCCAGCGTATAATTGTAATAATTGTTCGATCAAATTCGAAGCTTCAGCTTTCATGGTAGCCGCTTTTGAAGTATCTCCTTTTAATTCATAGAAAGAAGCCGTTTCGCGCATCATCCAAATGTATCCAGCATTGAAAGAAGGAACAATGTGTTTGTAAGTAGGAACACATTCTAATAGGTTCCATTCATCATCACCGAAATCTGCTAATTTGTAAATGTCAGCTTCAATTCCTTCGTTTTCGAAGATGGAGATTTCTTTCCAGTTGTATGCGTAACCTTCGATGTGTTCTAGTACTGTTTTTTCATCGATAACACTGTCTAAAAAGGCAACATCTCCAGTAGTTGTGACATAGGAACGAATCATTTGAAAAAGTGCCCAGTAGTTTGCAGAATATCCGTTTCCTACACCAGATCCACCAAAATTATCTTGTCCGTAGTACTTGCTAGGATCGATTTTAATCCAAGACGATAAGTGTTCTTTCATCATCTCGGGATCTACAACAGACCACATCGTAGACCATTCTGTAATATCCCAATAGAATGTGATTGATGCTCCCCAACGAGGTCCACCTGTCAAGAATACTTTTTTATGCTGAGGTAAATTCGTATGCATTAAATAAAGCATCGTTAATGGGCCTTTGTAATACGTTTGTCTCAAACTTGGGTCTTCAGTTTCTAAAACAGGGAACGTTCCTGAAAGGATGTCATTATCTGTTTTAAAGATGTTCTGCCATTTTGTGTTCCAGTCGTTTTCTGTGTTCTCCCAAACAGTATTGAATGAAGTTTCATCCAAGTTTAAATTACTTGTAATCGTCTCTTCCACATCTCCAAAAGCCATTGCAAAACGAATCGTTTTTGATGCGCCTGGCTCTAATGTGAATTCCCAAGTGGAAGTTCCTCCTGTGTTAGCAGTAGTAACTTCTTTGGAAGTATTTAAACTTTTGAATGCTGTTTTAGCTGAAGTTTCAGTATCTGAAATGATCAGATAATCGTTTGAAACTTTTGCTGTATACTTGGCAGCATTCATTATTACTTTATCTGAAGGCCAAGACGCTGTTTTAGTCGTTGTAGTAGGTTTTCCATCTAACAACTCAGTTACTTTTGAAGTCTTAGAATAAACATTCTGACCTAAATACATTCTGATATTATCGGTCTCCTCTGTACGTGCAGTCGTTTTTCCATCTAGAGTAGGGTACGGGTACCACCATTGCCACTCTTCATTATCGTATTTACTGATGAATCCGATATGATCTTGTTCAATATTCAAAGTCTCAGAAGTAGCTCTAGTGTTTTTGAATTCAACCTCCCAAAGGATAGTGTTTTGGTGAGGAATCATTCTAGTAGCACTAGAAATTAGCACATCGTTAAATGAAGTTTTACGAAGTGCCTGGTGTGCTTCCCATTTAAATTCTGTACAAATTGGAGTCGTTCCATTTACACGCATAGTTCCCGTGTGGTATCCACCAGAATAAGGTGCTGCAGCTAGCCAACTAATGGAAGTTAAATCGCGATTTACCAAAGCTTGTCCTTGGAAATTTCGAATTGATGGTTCCATTGCTACTGTATCTGTCGATACCCAATCTCCAGCCATTTCTTTTAAGGAAGGAACTTTGGAAGCGCTATCTATTTGAGGCGTATTTTGCTCACAACTCAAAATAAGAGAAGAAAATAGGACTAGTACTAGGCCGGTAAATATTGTATTGTTTTTCATGATGGTGTACATATGATTGTTAAGCGTCTAATTGTTGTAATGCGTATACATATGCTCCTAGCATCGTAGATTTACTGCATCCGTTTTTTGAAACTCCTACACCTGTTCTTAGCATATTGTCGTAAGTAATTGTTCTGTCGCTATTCGGAATTTTCAACTCAACTTCGTTTCCTTTAGCGAATTGTTCAAATGAACTTTCATCTTCTAAGTTGAAAACTTTGAAAGAAAGACGGTTCGATTTTTCACCTTTGAAGTTTTCGTATTGTCTGTTGATTTCTTTAAACATTGCAGGAGCAAATAAATCCCATCCCGCTGTAATTCCACCTCCAATAACAACAATCCCGTCAATGAGTGTAACCACGTTTGCAATAGAGCTTCCCAATGCTTCACCATAAGCCTCAAAAGCTTTTAAAGCAGCTGTTGCATCTCCTTGAAACTTTTTAGTAGCGATATTGTAAATATCAAAAGGCATCAATTTACTATTGAATTCTGTATCTGATTCTTCAGCATATACGCGTTGAATAGCTCTTGTGCTTACGCCTTCTTCAGCATTCCAGTTCGAATTCGATTTGTTAAGTGTATTGTGAATTTCTGCTCCACAAGAAGTATCTCCTGAAAGCAGGGTGTTGTTCAAAGTTAATCCACATCCAAACCCAGTACCAAGAGTAATTCCAATTAGATTTTTATGTCTTTTTGCGCTACCTGCAGCTTCTAGTTTTTGATTCAATTCAGGTAAGTATCCTGTTAAAGCTTCACCGTAGGCATAAAGGTTTCCGTCGTTATTGATAAACACAGGGATTCCGAATTCTTCTTCTAAGATTGGTCCTAGAGGAATACCTCCATTAAAAGCTGGAAAATTTGGTAAGTCACCAATAATTCCGTTTTCATAATCTGCTGGTCCAGGAAAGGCAAAGCTAATAGCTTTTACAGGTTCATTTAATTTCGATTGAACTATTTTGAATCCTTCAATTAAAGTTTCAATACATTTTTCAATATTGTCAGTAATTGCAGGAAGTGATATTCTATGTTCAGATTCTACATTTGCTTTGATCGCTGAGAATACGAAATTTGTTCCTCCAGCATCTAATGTCAGTACGTTTCTTTGATCTGTATTTGGATTAATCATTGTAGTGGTGTTAAAATTTAGGAATTAGTTTTTAGAGGCGTAATATGCAGAATAGGTCACATAAAGAATACAAGCAACGAGTACATATAAACTTTGAGTTACTCCAAAAGAGTCACTAATAACACCCATAATAGGAGGGATAACTGCACCTCCACAAACTGCTAGAATGATCATTCCAGAAATTTCGTTTGAATATTCAGGTCTCTTGTCCACTGCAATAGTGAAAATGATTGGGAAAATATTTGCAAATCCTAATCCGGTCAAAAAAATCATTGCCCAAGTTAATTGCAAATTGTTTGAAGCAATTAAACCAGCAAGTCCAGCGAGTGTAAGAATAGTGCTCGTAGTAAGGAACTTGTTAATATTTAATTTTCTCAATAAGAAGGCTCCGGTAAATCGTCCCACCATTAAGGCCGCGAAATAGATGCTTATTCCCATACTTGCTGTTTCTAAATTGATGCTAAAACGCTTGCTTAAAAAGTTTGCAATATTTGTATTGATAGCAACATCAAACCCAACCATAAAGAATACAGAAAGTAACATTACTACAATGTATTTAATCTTGAATAGTTTTAAAACAGATTTTAATGAAGCAGGTTCTTTTTCAGGTTTTGATTCTTCAATTTTCACTGAGTACAACCAAAATGCTGATAAGGCTGAAACAACAGCATATAAAGGGAAAATTAATTTCCAGTCTCCAGTGGAACGCGCAATAATTGCTACAAGCATTGGTCCCATCATAGAAGCAATGGCCTTAATGAATTGAGATAAACTTAAGTTTGCAGCTTTTGTTTCTTTAGAAGAAAGATCAATGAGTAACGGATTGGCCGATACCTGTAGCATCGTGTTACCAATACCTAAAATTATAAAAGCAATTACTACCGTACTCAAAGAATAGTGAAAGAAAGGAATTAATAATCCTACACCTGTAACTAACATTGAGATCGTAACGGTGCTTTTCTTTCCGTGTTTGTCTTGGAATATTCCTGTTGGAATAGATACCAAAGCAAACCAAATAAAAACCATGCTTGGAAGCAGTTGCGCTATGCTATCAGATAGATTGAAATCTTGTTTGATGTATCCAGTGGCGACTCCTACAAGGTCAACAAATCCCATGACATAAAAGGACAGAAATACTGGAATTAATTGCTTTAAGGTGATTTTGTTTGACATAATAATTGCTTTTATAATTTTGGTTTTAGTTTATGATTTAGGTCGTACAAATGCTTTCAGGATAGCAACTTCCTTGCCAACACTTTTCCCATAAGGAGTGATTGTATAAGCACCTACTTTTGCGGGAACAATAAAGCATTCAGCAAAGTTTACGAGGAATGGTTCAAAATCACTTGTAGGACTCTCTACAATAGCTTGTTGGCCGTCAATTAGCATTAATACATTCAGATTGTTTTCTGTGTTGTGGCTTGTTTCTTCAGAGAACCAAATTCTTCTAGTTTCTATGAATTCTAATTCGTGAAGCCCTGTTTTTTCTTCTCTCCAACCTTCTCCTTTGTCAATATCTTCGAATTGATTGATTAGGTTGTTTTCTGTCCATTCTGGTGTACGACTCAAGTCGATTACTTTAGAACCGTGATCGATAGAGATTGGTCTTGGTCTTCCGTCCAATCCTAATCTTCCCCAATCCCATAATTTGAATGTAAAAATATAGGGAGTGGCACTAATTTCAAGAACCATACATCCAGCACCAGAGCAGTGAACTGTACCAGCAGGAATTAAGAAATGGTCATGTTTCTTAGCAGGCCATTTTTTAGAGTATTTATCTGGGTCAAAAGCTCCTGTTGTTTGAGAAGTTTTTAAATCAGAAATCATTTCATTTGGATTTACGTCGTCATTCATTCCTAAGTAAACAAAAGCATCATCTTCAACTTCTAACATATAGTAGCTCTCGTCTTGTGTGTACTTAACACCAAATTGCTCTTTGATGTATTCTTTTAATGGGTGCACTTGAAGACTTAAGTTTCCGCCTTCAATGGTATCCAAGAAGTCGAAACGAATTGGAAATTCAGCTCCAAACTCTTCATATACTGATGGTCCTAATAATTCCACTGGAGCATGGAAAACTACGTTTAATGATGGAATTTCGAAATTGGTATTTGAGAACTTGATTAGTAAACTGTTTTCTTCTGGAACACAGTTAAAACACCAAGCAAAATTTTCAGTTTCTTTGTCTAAGTCGAATTTCTCTTTCATCCATTGACCACCCCAAGGGCCTTTGTCAAAAAATGGAACTACACTGAAAGGTTGATTAGTCGATTTTTCAAGTGTTGTTCTGATGGCCACTCCTGAGGTTAACTTAGGTGTTTCTTTGATGGTTGAATCAATTACAAAATCCCATTGCGATAAGGTGTCTTGTTTGATGTGATCACAAACTCTCCAGTCTACAAAATAAGCTCGCTTGTATTGTTTTTCGATACCTTCGTTTCTATCCGAAATACCGATATTGTCTACAAGGTTTTTACGCATTCTTAATTGAATCTCCCATCGAGGCATATCTGCATATACAAATACATCAGGATTGGAAACAAATAATGAAGTGCCTGTTCCTAAAATAATTGTTGTTTTAGTAGAATTTTCTAATCTTTCTTTTTCAATGGCTAATTTATCATCGTTGAAAAATGGATCGATCGTAAGCCTTGTCATATAACCAAAAACACGGTCTTCAGTTACATCAGATTGTGTGAATTCACGAATTTCTTCTTCCGACTTCATAAAGTCGTTCGTGAAAACTATGTCTGCATTTGGAAAATTTTTAGAGAAAACTTGTATGAATTCTTCTAAGTAGATTCCTTGATAACACTCAACAAGAATGGTCTTGTTGGGAGTAGATATTTTATTGATTTTAGTCTCAATTTCAGAGCAAATATTCTCCCATCCAATAACGCACCAGTCATGTTCCGGACGAACTTCTACCGTCGGATATTTGTTAAATTTCATATGTTATTTATAGCTTTTATTAAGGGTTTAGTATCCCGTATTTTGTGTTAGCTTCGAGTTTAAACTTCTTTCTCTTTGTGGAATTGGTAACAAGTTGTGGATTTCCATTGGACTCGCATTTCCTTTGTTTGCACCATTTACTTTTTCAACCAATTTACCCATACGAACTAAGTCATGGTAACGTTGACCCTCCATTACAAATTCCAATCTTCTTTCTTCTAAAACTGCATCTCTAAATGCATCATAAGAAAGTCCATTTAAATCAGGTAAAATTGGTAGGTAAGTTGTACCGTTGAATCTTGCCCTTTCTCTAACCGCATTGATAGCAATGTAAGCTTCGGCAGTTGGACCACCATTAATTTCATTAAGAGCTTCAGCATAGATTAAAAGTATGTCGGCGTATCTTAAGTACACAACATCAGAATCTGTATTGTTTCCATTTGGTTCTTCTTCCTGATCCCAGAACTTACCAATATACGGGTCAAATTCAACGGTAGTTCCATCGCTATAAGTGAATGACGTGATAAAAGTTGCATCTCTTCTTCTATCTAAAGGATTGAAGCTGTCATAAAGATCTTCTGTTGGAACTTCCCATCCCCATGCATTTTCAGGTCCTTCTCCGTTTTTATCCAATCCAGAAGGAAGTAATCTTACGTGGTATTGGTTTGGTTTAAAACCTTGACTTAATGTTCCACTGTAGTTTATGGCAAAAATGATTTCTACTTTGTTAGCATTCTTTAGCTTAAATATTTCAACATAGTCATCCCATAAATAGTATTCATTTGAGTCGATTACTTGTTTTGCTGCATTTGCAGATAATTGATACTCTCCTTGCTCTAAATAAACCTTAGAAAGCAAACCAGCACATGCCATTGGAGTAGGTCTTCCTTTTCCGACTCTGAATCCATTTGATAAGTTGCTTTGTGCAAATTTAAGATCTTCAATAATTGCTTGGTATACTTTAGCTTTCGGAGATCTTGCTACGGTGGCATCTTCAAAGTTTGTTGTTTCGTAGAGTAATAAGGGTACGTCTCCAAATAGTTTAACTCCTTCGAAATACATCATTGAGCGAATAAATCGAGCTTCAGCAACTAAGTGATTTCTTTTGGTTTCATCCATTTCGATTAATGGAACTCTATCAATTACAATGTTTGAAGCGAAGATTGTTTTATACAAATCTTGCCAGTACAATTCAATTCTGATATTGTTCGCATTGAATTTGAATTCAGAAAGAGCTTGATATTCTGAAGATGTTATCGTTTCCCTACAGTTGTCTGAAAGAATGTCTTTCATTACCCAGTAGTCATTAAAGAAAATCCCTCCAAATCCCTCTTCGAAGATACCTTCAGTACCAACTGTTAGGTATTCGTAAATTGCATTTGTTGCAGCGATTGCATCAGATTCAGTTTTGTAAAATTTGTCTGCATCAATCATTGAAAGAGGTTCTTCAACTAAAAAGTCAGAGCAGCTAAAAAGTATTAAGATTGTTAGTGCGCCGAAAAGTCTAAGTGTAAAATTTTGTTTTTTCATATCTAGAAAGTGACGTTAAAACCAATAGTGAAAATTTTTGTTGTAGGATATGAACCGTAGTCAACTCCAAAACGTAGTGGGTCTTCTCCAAATCTGTTAACCTCTGGATCGTATCCAGTATAGTTAGTTAATACAAATAGGTTTTTACCACTAGCGAATATCTTCGCATTACTCAAAGCTGAATTTTTGAATTTTGAATTATTGAAATTGTAAGCTAAAGTAATATCTCTCAATTTCATATATGATCCGTCTTCCACATGCGTGTCAGAAAAAGTGTTACTTCTTCTCGGATCTGCATTTGCTCTTGGATATTTGTTTGTTGGATTCGTAGGTGTCCACCTTTCTAGAGCGACAGCAGAATTATTTTTCAATCCATCAAAGCTCTCCAAGCTAAACTTGTTGAAGTTTGCTACTTCGTTTCCATAAACTCCTTGCAAGAACATACTTAAATCCCAGTTTTTGTAGCTAAGTGATGTTCCAAATCCGAACGAAAAGTCAGGGTTTGCATTTCCAAGTAACACCTTGTCATCCTCATTAAGAATTCCGTCGTTACTCGTATCAACATATTTTCTATCTCCTGGTTGAGGAGAATAGTCTACGAAGTATGGAATCTCAGCAATGTTCTCACCTAATTGAATAATTCCATCTGTTTGAAACCCATAAAAGTTTCCAATTGGTTGTCCTTCTTCTACAACCGTCCAACCGTTCACTCCTAGTAAAGGTTCAGCTGTAATTCCATCTTGCTTTGCAAGTTTTGTGATTTTATTTCTATTGAAAGCCATGTTGAAATTAACATCCCATACAACTGTTTTATTTAGAATGTTTGCATTGATGGAAAATTCGACTCCTTTGTTTTCAAGCTTTCCAATATTTTGAAGCGCATCTTTATATCCGGAAGTATAAGGAACTGGTGCGTTAAGCAACAAGTCACTTGTTTTCTTTACATAGATATCTGTTGTAAAGGTATAACGATCTAGGAAGTTCACATCAAATCCTAAATCGATTTGATCTGTGGTCTCCCATTTAAGATTCGTGTTTTTACTAGAGTGAGGTCCTGAACCTTTACCTATTTCGTTTTCTCCGAAATATGCTTCCGTTGTTTCTAAAAGACCTAAAGAGCTGTATGGAGGAATACCTTCGTTTCCAACTCTACCAATTCCTAATCTTATTTTCATTTCAGAAATAGTTTCTGATTCACTTAAGAAATTTTCTTCGTGTATTTTCCATGCAGCAGCTAAGGAAGGAAATACTCCGTATTTGTTTCCATCACCGAAAACCGATGAACCATCAATTCTTGCAGAAAGCGTTAACAAGTATTTGTTGTTATATCCGTAGTTAACTCTTCCTAAATATGATTGAAGCTGTCTGCGCGATACTCCGTTTGCCATCAATGTTTTTTCTGCTCCGGCCTGAATAGCGTCGAATCCAAGTCTGTTGTCATCAAAATCAGATGCTGCTACTAATAAGAATTCATTTCTCATCACTTGCATTGATTGACCAATAACTGTGTTTAAACTGTGATCACCGAAGTTTTTGTTGTAGGTAAGCGTGTTTTCCCAAATCCAAGAATATCCATTTGAATCTGCAATAGCAGCTTGACCTTTTTCTTGACCTCTGTAAACGTTATTTGGAATGAATGATTTTTCCGTATTGAAGTAAGAATCTCCAGCGATTGAAGTTTTAAAATTCAATCCTTCAATGATATTCCACCTTAAGAAAATATTTCCAAGAATACGACTTGAGATACTTGTTTGATCTGTTTCATATGCATCAGAAACAGGGTTTCCTACTGGAGGATTTGAAGTGTTATTGCTATAGGTGTACTCACCATTTTCGTCAAAAACAGGAAGTCCTGGATTGAATTCTAATGCCCAAGATGTAATACTTGATGGTATTCCAGATTCAGCATCTGTTACAACTCCATTCAATACGTTTCTGTTTAAATTGATACTAGTACCAATTTTTACTTGATCAGATACTTCTTGATCCAAGTTGATTCTGAAATTTGCTTTTTGGTAGTTTGAACTAATAATAATTCCGTCTTGTGTGAAGTAGTTTCCAGACAAAGAATACTTCGTTTTTTCATTTCCTCCTCTTAAAGAAAGTTGCACGTTATGCATTGGCGCATTTCTAAAAATTTCTTGTTGCCAATTAGTTCCTGTTCCCAGGTTAATTGGACTCGCGTAAATAGTTCTTCTATCTACTCCTGCATTATCTGCTGCTTCATTTCCTAGTTGAGCAAGTTGCATTGCGTTTAACATTGGAATTTCTTTTCGCAAGAATTGCATGCTTCCTGAGTAGTCGATATTTACAGTAGGTTTTCCGTCAGATCCTCTTTTTGTTGTGATTAAAATCACACCATTAGCTCCTCTAGTACCGTAGATGGCAGTTGCAGAAGCATCTTTTAAAACTTCAACAGATTCAACATCTCTCGGATTTATACTCTCTAAAGCATTCATAGATGGTCCTGAAACCGCCCCAACGTTAGTTGGAGTAATTAATGGAACTCCGTCAACAACATATAAAGGCTCTAATGTTCCTGTAATTGAGCTGATACCTCGGATTCTAACAGTAGATTTTGAGCCTGGTTGTCCAGAACCAAAATTCACTACTACTCCCGGTGCTTTTCCCTGAATCCCTTGATCAACAGAAGAAACTACTGTAGCAAGCATTCTCTCTGAGTCAATGGATGAAATAGAACCAGTAACATCTTTTTTTCGAACGCTTCCATAACCGATTACAACCAATTCATCTAATTGGTTTACGTCTTCTTGAAGCATAATTTCAAAGGTCGTTTTACCAGTAGTGATTATTTCTTGAGTTAAGAATCCTAAAAAGGAAACTATAATAGTGTCTTCGTTATTCACTTTTAAAGTGAATTCACCATTAAAATCGGTAATGGTTCCGAGGTTGCTACTTTTGGCAACAACGCTTGCTCCTGGAAGTGGGCCGTATTTATCAACTACTGTTCCTGTAATAACTGTTTGTGCTGTTAAATATGAAGTACAGGATAGCAATATTAAGATGAATAGATTTCTCATACGGTTGAATTATATTCGGTAAAAAAGAGAAAAAAAAGCCAAAATGATTTACATTTTGGCTTTTTTGATTTTTAGTTGTTTGCGAAATCTGCAGCGTTGCAAGGAGTATCAGAAGGGCCTTCTGCGTCATCGTCAGCACCTGGTGCATATGGATCGAATGAAGATCCTTTAGCTTGAGCAGAGAATTTTTTAACATATGCTTCTTCAGCTTCATAAGGAACAGCTTCTTCACCAGTGTTAAATGTATCTAATCCTAAGTAAGTAACATCAGATTCAATTTCGTTATGGTTGATGATTGTAATTGTCATTACATCATAAGCATCCCCACCGAAAGCTCCAGTTCTGTGTAATTTCAATACTCTAGTTTCATCGTTGAAATCCCAAGTACAGTGCTTGTACCAAACATCGTTAAAATCATCAGCCATTTCACCAATACTCTTTTGGTAAGTACCGTCAGCGTTGAATCTGTAAACGTCATCAGTATAGTGGTCTTGAATATCACTTTCACCAGTTTTAGCACGTACTTCATCAGTAAGTAACCAGTCGTACTTTAATAATAGCTGTCTAGAAGAAAGTTCTACATTAAGGACCAATTCTTTTTGAGCAATTTGACCTTTATTGTCTAGAATAGTGAAATTAAATTTAAGAACATGGTCTGCATCGTCTACCAACACTGTATATTGAAAATCAATACTCCCAGAGCTTTGAAGGTCTAATTTTACTTCAGGAGTTCCTTGAACGGCTCCATCCCAATATTTTGTAATTGTAATTGATTCTACTCCTGCTTCTGCTGTATATGAGGCAGTAATTGTAATAGCTTCTTCAGCTTTTGCATCTAATAATGTTTCGGATAGGTCGATAGATGGTGCTGCGAAATCGTCTTCGCTACAAGAGACAAATACCAAGCCACTGAATAAAATACTTAACGTTAAGGTTGAGATAATTTTTTCCATGTTAATTATGTTTTTTTATTAATTATTATACAAATATAATATGTTCATACATATGAACAAAATATTTTTGAATTTATTTAATAATCATAATTATTTTTTTACAATCGTGTCTAGATGAACTCTCATAAACCTAGGTTTGTAGATGTTCGCATTTGTAAAGTGATCTTTCAGTTCCATGCTATTTGTATTGTATGATATTAGAATCTTATTATTTTCAATTAATTGTGGGTGGGCAAGTGCATTGTAGGTGAATAAATCACTATTTAAAGAGTCTACAGGTGTATTAAATAATAGTTTTTTGTTTTCCCAGGGTCCATAAGGAGTATTCGATGTAAAAGAGTAAACTTCAGTACTTAAATGACCACATTGTGAAAGATAAATAAATTTGTTTTCCTGTTTGAAAATTGAAAATTGTTCAGACCCCATAAAATCAACCATAGGATTGGCTTTTTTTGAATCTGAAACCCATGTTTGACCATTATAAAACTCCCAATTTGAAGTTAAATTGTTATATGTTGTTCTGGCAACATAAGGTTTTCCGTTTCCAAGACCATAAATATACAAATGGTTTTCACTCTTGTAAACTGCATGTCCATAATGCACACCATTTTCTTTTGAGTAAGGAATTTTTAGTTTACCTATTTCATTGAAATCGGGCAGTTCTAACTGAACTAATTCTGTCTCTAGGAATTCAAAACCCCACATATCAGAAGTTTTTTGATGGAATTTTGATACAAAAATATTTAAAGTGTTCTTCTGAACGAATCCATCACCCGGCCAAAACCATACATCTCTTTCGGTTAATCCGTTTTCTCCAATTTCATCTGGTATAATCATTGATTTAAACTCTTCAGGACTTCCTTGATGTAATGTGCTCATTTTATCTCCATCTTGAATGACAAAACAATTTCTAATGTACATTGGATCAGTCTTTTCTCTTGTAAGGCTATCTGATACTTCGCCAATAAAAGTATCGCCGAATATCCAGACGGTTCTATTATCGGGTAATTGAATTGAATAAACTCCATCGCCTCCTGTAAAACCAGGTTTTTGCATTTGAAATTTATTATAAAATATAGAGTCAAAGGATGTGCGATTATCTGTTGTATTGGTAGATGTACTTGAGTTGTTTAGTCTGTTGTTAGTGCATGAAATTGCCAATATTTGGCATAGAATTATTATTTGAAATATTGTATTTTTCATTTGTTAATAGATAGAGTTTTTTGTTCAGTTTACGTTGTTTAGTCATGTGTTTACCGCTCACTTTCAACGGTGTATACAAAGCTATCGGATCTATAATACCCTACATTAAGTTCAATAGGTCTTCTGCCGGGATCGAATACGAATCTTTTACGTTTTAATACAGGGTCTCCTTTTGAAATATTTAATTTATCAGCAATGCTTTTATTCGCCGCTATAGCAGTTACTTCCTCGTTGGAAATTTTTGCTATCACCGAATAATCTTGTTTAAGGATGTTGTATAATGGGCGTTCAAAATCTTCTTTACCCGTTAAACCTATTCTTGGGTGGAAATAAGAAATAAAATAGACGAATGGTCCAGATTTTTTACCTCTTACCCTTTCCATTTTTAAGATTTTTCTACTATCCTTGAGTCCAAAAAAAGTTTTAATTTGATTATCTGGAGTTTTCCAGCTCAATTCAATGTTGTAGTTAACTATCTCAATGCCTTTGGATTCCATTTCTTGGCTGAAACTCATCCAATTATTTGCTTTGCTATTTACTGTCTTGGAAACAATGGTTCCAACCCCCTTTTTTCTGAATAAAAGCCCTTCATAGACCAATTTATTTGTTGCTTGTCTTAGCGTATTTCGAGATATGCCTAATTCCTGCGCCATAAATACCTCATTAGGTAATAATTTTCCTTCTTGATATTCAGGCATTTCAATCATTTCCCTGAGCAAATCTTCTACTTGTGCGTATAAAGGAATTTTGCTGTAGTGATCAATTATTAATTTCATAATTATAGTTTATTTTAAAGTTCAAATGTATGAACATAAAGAATAAAAAACAATAGGATCATTAAAATTAGTTTTCTTCGATTTAGTTCGATAGAGGAGTAGGAGTTAAGTGTTTAAATAAGAGTGATGTAAAAGTGATTGTTAAAATTTAAGATTACTTCATTTAATGTTATCACAAGACTTTACAATGAATAAAAAATTTGAATTTATATGAACATATGGGATAATTAAGAAAAAATTAATTAATGTTTCCACTAAAAGAGGTTGTGTGACATATATTATTCATCTCTATAATACATATGTCTTTTTTTGTTGTCACATAATTTATTAAAATTAGTATTGAAAAGAATTGCTCTTTGATACAATCCTACTTCCAAAACTTGACATTGCCTTTTTGTTTAACTATATTTACATA
>ERZ1048068.1168-NODE-1168-length-20868-cov-31.132513_pt1 | contig 20868 bp, 34 predicted proteins | sample MGYA00383098_ERZ1048068 | MGnify/ENA primary metagenome ERZ1048068 (study PRJEB29581, sample SAMEA5548368) | metagenome | biome: marine; feature: coastal; material: water | depth 1 m | study: Short-term variability in the microbial, nano- and picoplankton... | reverse complement strand
TTCTTTATAATCCTTGGATTTGTTAACAGTATTTATCGTTACGGAGTATCTGCTTTATGTTGCCCAAGGTCTACCAGTCTTTAGTCCGCCTGTGTTTGCGTTGTCAATAAGACTGTTATCTGTGTCATATTTAGTAGGTAGTTGACTAATATCTGCTGTAACATCTGCATAGCGTCCTGGCTCTACTACATTACGAGCGGCTCTGTCTGCATTAGCTTGTGCAAGTTTTGCCTCTTGTCTTAGTTTCTTATTTGCTAGTGTTGATATACCATTATCTGCCATTGTTATGCTCCTGTATAATATATTTAGTTAAATACACGCATGATAGATAGAAAACCATTCCAACAAAAACTTGATAAGCTAAAACAGGAAGGCAAGTACCGTGTATTCAATGATATACTTAGAGAACGCGGAAAGTTTCCTAAAGCAATTTGGTACGGAAAGTATGCAATCAAAGAGATTGTAAACTGGTGCTCAAATGATTACCTCGGAATGGGCCAGAACAAAATTGTTATTGATGCAATGCATACTGCGTTGGATCAGACAGGTGCTGGCAGTGGTGGCACTAGAAACATTGGTGGCACTTCGCACTATCATGTTGCGCTTGAACACGAATTAGCTACTTTGCATAGCAAAGGGAGTGCTCTTTTGTATAGTTCAGCGTATGTCGCAAATGAGTGGACACTTATCTCTCTTAAATCAATTGTTCCCAACATTGTGTTTTTAAGCGATTCAATGAATCACGCCAGTCTTATTCAAGGTATAAGACACAGTGGTGCTGACAAAAAGATATGGCAGCACAACAATATGAGAGATCTCGAAGATAAACTAAAAGAAGTAGCCACGAACGGCGGTACGCCGTGCGTTGTATTTGAGTCTGTGTATAGCATGGACGGTGATGTCTCTCCTATCTCAGAGATTTGCGATTTGGCCCAACGTTACGATGCGATGACCTACATAGATGAAGTTCACGCTGTTGGCTTGTACGGAAGTACAGGTGCAGGAGTATGTGAAAAACTAGGGGAAACACGGGTTGACATAGTCAACGGAACGCTAGGCAAAGCATTTGGTGTTACTGGCGGATATATAGCAGCGGATGCGGACGTCATAGACGCTGTCCGTTCAGTAGCATCAGGTTTTATCTTTACTACTAGCTTGAGCCCTGTGATTTGTGCAGGTGCTCTTGCTAGTGTAAAGTATCTCAAAGATCATGACGAACTTAGAGATCAACACCAAGAACGAGCTAGAAAACTTAAACATAGAATGTTAAAGGCTGGCTTACAACCAATGGACTGTTCAACTACACACATAGTTCCATTGTTCATCGGAGATGCCGTTAAGTGCAAGGAAGTAAGCGACACTCTATTAAATGACTATGGGATATATGCACAACCAATAAATTATCCTACAGTACCCGAAGGCACAGAGAGATTGCGCTTTGCTCCAACGCCGTATCATACCGATGGTATGATTGAGGATTTAATTAAAGCACTAATAAAGGTATTAAATGAATACAATTAAAAAATATGCATATATTGCATTAGGATTGTTTTGTGTTGGTATGGCTTACATAGGTTTTGTTGTGCCGGGCATTCCATTTTCCATCTTCCTTGTAATTGCTGCTTGGGCATTTGCAAAGAGTTCACCAAGATTACATGCTTGGTTATATAATCATCCATGGTTTGGTAAGTTTCTTACTAACTGGACTGATAAAAGAGTTTTCCCAACTAAGGGCAAATATGCTATGGTATTAGTCATGTCTAGTAGTTTAGCATTTTTGTGGTTCAGTACAGGTAACTTAAAAGCAGTTGCATGGAGCGGAACCTTTATGGTACTTGTTGCTATATGGGCTTGGAGATATCCTGGTACAGTTGAAGAACATACCAAGCGTATCAAAAAAGGACATAAAGTTGGATGGATCAAGTAAACTTGACCTACACGGAGTTAGGCACTACGAAGTTGACTGCAAGGTAGAAAACTTTATACTAATGAATCAAAAGCTGTTACCGCTTACAATTATTTGCGGTAACAGTCCTACTATGATTAGTTTAGTTGAAACTGTAATTAAAAGAATAGACTGTGAAGAAGTAGCAATGGATCGCTACGGAGTAATAGTTATTAGACGTATCTAGTCTTCAATAAACAAATCTACTGGCAATGCTAATCTTAAACTAGAAGTATAATTACGCACTGCATGATATACAAATCCGGGCATTATAATAACATCACCTGTTTGCGGTAAAAATTCTATTGGCTCAAACATATGTTTAAATTTATCGTGAAATCCCCTATTTGCATTTACTCTAGGGTCGTATGCTACAAAATCTCCACCTTTATCAGTTTCTTCTGCAAGTACATAAAATACTGCTACCCACGGAGATCCTGAGTGGTTATGTAAATCCATATAGTAATTACCTTTAGACCCAGTTAGCCAAGACTTAAACTTAAAGTTAAACTCGTCAATATCATAGTCAAATGTAACTGAAAAGAATTCTTTATATTTTTCATAAGCAAGTTCTTTTAGTAAAGGAATTGAATCTGTTAATGATGTACTATCAAAATCTGACTGAGGTTTGTCTATGTTTTGATACATCATTACTTGTTGTATTAACTCTTGGCATTGCTCGTCTGATATAGATGTTTTATATACAGGCGTTGCCCAGCAGTTATTTAGGCCCGATTTCAGCATCGTAATACTCCTTTATGTCTGGTACCATACCTAGCATAGGTATAGGAAATTTTACTTTATCCATTATGTAATTATACGTATCTGGATCTTCTTCGTATGTTCTAAAATACGGATCATTACCGTGAAGCAAGTCAGGATCATTTAATAGCATATAAAATTCTTCGTTTAGATAATCTTGTGAGATCCAATAAGCGTAACAAAAAGCCACAGCATAACTCTTTGCAGGATATATCCATTCATCTACATGTTCAAAAAAATGACGTAGAGCATCTTCTTTTACATTTTCTGTTATCACTATATCAACTTTGTTTAAATCGTCAGTATGCTGTGTGTTTAAACGATGATATATTTCTTGTTTAACTTTCCATTCCTGCATAGTAATCCAATAAACCTTTATATCCGTTGCAACTATTATCTAAGTCTTTTACGTATCTGTAATGTTCAGTTAAGCAGTGACCAAAATAGTCACAACTTTTACAAATATCACTAACGTTGTCTGCTTTTTCTTTTTGAGTCCATGCTATATAATCTTCCCATGTATCTAATTCTAAAAAATATTCTTTATCATTTTTATCAAACTCTAGTACTCCATACTTACCATTAGGAGTAATATAGATATGGTCATCTGAAAACGCATTGTATTCTTTATTGATACTTGCATATATTTTATCTTGATTTACAAACTGAAAGTTTTTTGTAGTAGTTGCTTCAATCCATTTAACTACAAACTCTTCAAACTGTTTGTGTGTTACGTTATGTGCATTTGCTTGATTAATACTATATGGTTTTATTTCAACACTATCAACACTGGAACACATATTCAACATTGCAATCATTTCTTCTACATCTTTTTCAATTACTTCTGGAGACGCAAGAATCAATACAGCAATAGGCACTGGACTCATCAGCATATTTTTGTATACTAGTTCACTTTTCTCTCTTGCTTCAAAGTCATAACTTACACTAAGGTAGACATCGTCTTCAAAAAACCCATCGTGTAACATTGAGTAATTAGTAATAATATTAATTTCATCTGTATAATGTTTGCGGACAGTATCTTTTAGTCCATAGAAGTAATCTTTCTTTAGAGCTCCTATTTCTCCTCCATACAAGTCTACATAGTCAATTTTAGGTATGTCTCCTAAAAGTTTGTCTAGTCTTTCAAGTGATATCTTTTTTTGATTGCTTAGTTGTTCAGTAGTTAGATAACAAAAGTCGCATCTAAAATTACAAAAGTAACTGGGATTAATAGAAACTATCATTAGGTAACCTTTTTATCTTATTATTAAATGTTTTTTTAATTAATTTAAACAGGTAAGGATTAAATGTAACAAACACAAACCACACTGTCTTTTCTGTTAATAATAATTTTTTTAATATTTCTTTCTCATTAGATACTTGTACCCATTTAGGTAATAATTGTATATTGACGCCTAACATTTTTAGTTTAGCATATAGCAATGAATATTTTGACGGGTCAGTAATACAAAAAGTTACGTACGGTATATCTCCAGCACGAAAATGTCCTTCACAACTACAAATAGTATAATAACCTTTGCTATTAAGATCATTAACTATAGCCCAAATTCCGGGATCAACATACTTCTGTAAGTTACTATCAAACGGACTTTGTTCTTTATGGTTTCCAAGATCTAATCTTAAATTTTCATACACATCTACATTAGATAGTTTCTTACAATATGCTTCTATTATACTACATAATTTTTTATTTGTAAAAAAATATTCAAAACACGATTTTACTCTAATAGAAATAAAATAACTTTCAGTATTAGATTCAATAGTTAAATTTTCTGTAGTTGATATTAATAAACTATTAGGCAAGTTTACTTTATACGGTAATTGTATTGTAATTTGCGGACCTGTATTGTATCTTATTGCATCTTCAAAATAATAATTATATCTACTATGTCCTTGGCAACTTGTTACTGTTTTATAACCTTTATTGTTTAATATTAATACTGCATCTAAAATATTATCTTCTATATTATTTGTAAAATTAGAATCAGAAAAATCTACTGTAACTCCGTATCCTGGTTGCCCAGTTTGTTGAAATGCATTAACCGATCCGTCTTTATTTTTTTTATTCTGCATATTCTCTCACATAAGGAGTTGGTGTTAATTGACCAGTCATTCCGTTAGCTTCTATAATATCTTCTGCGATTGATTTCATATGCTTGCAATGTTCTTCAACTAAGTTATGTTCTTTAAGATCTTTAACAGTTTTTCTACAGCCGTTGCAAATATCAAACATTGGACATGTGAAGCAACTTTGTTTTAGATTATTTAGATGCAAGTCTTCTCTTAATGGTGTAAAAAACTCTCCGGCCATTTCTTTTTCAAAGTCTATTGCTTTGTCCATGTCGTCGCCAAATGCGCCGCAACTATAATAATCACCTTCTGGTTGAAGCGTTCTAATAGATGCATCACAATCTCTATTAACAGGACAAATAGTATTATGTCCTTTTAGTTTTTTCATCATTGTTTGAGTATTATGTTCCCATTCAGAAAGTCCTGCTTTCCATATGTCAACATAATGTGTATACATCTTACCTTTAACATACGGAGCATCTTGTTCTCCGCTTGCCATAGCATAGTTTACTTTACATACAACGTCCATTTTTTTAGCAAGTTCAACTGTTTTAATAACGGTATCTTCATTTTCTTCTGTAATAACAGCAATAAAAGAAGGTCGATAACCACAATGTTCTAATACAGCATCACTGCATTTCCAAAAGTCTTCTTCTGTAAATACTGAAAAGTCGCCTTTGAGTCTGCCTTCGCCATACTGAAAACTAGTAGCGATACCTACTCTTGGATTTTGAAATACAGGTAACCATTTTTCAGGTTTAACATAAAAGGGCCAAAGGTTAGTTGTTAATGATATTACAGCTGGATAATTATTCTTGTCGAGAAATTCAATTAAAGATATATAGTATTTAGGATCCATCATTAAGGGATCGCCACCATTTACAATAATAGTACGAGTATCAGGATATCTATCTAAAAATCTAAATATTTTTAATAAGTCTAATTGAGCTGTATTATCGTTTTCAGTTATTTTTGAACTAGAACAAAACGTACATTTAAAATTACATAACTCTGTTGGTTTAATAATCAAGTCCATTACTTTAATCCATCAATAAAAAATTCAAAGGACAATAGTCTTCTTGATCCTGAATTGTGTACTGCTTTGTGTTCAAAACACGTTGACTGATTCAACCAAATAAGTTGATTAGGTTGAGGTTGTATTTTAAACTCTTCAATTTTGTTCCGCACCATGATACTATTATTATACAGCCTATTATCGTCAATGTAAAGTAAAATATTTGAATTAAGGAGTTTGCCATCAGACAAATCATTATGCCAAGTATCTGAACCGTTGTCGACATTATCCCACATTCCGTTACCTAATGTTTTATACGATGAAAATATTTTTGATACATAATTTTCAGCTAGATATAAATGTAGTTCATTTAGCCTAGCTTTTACATCTTGTGCAATATGCATACTATCACTAACTCTACAATCAGCAAACACATAATTACTAAACTCTGATGCAATATCAATAGATAGAATATCGGTGTAGTATCCTTTTACAAAAAAGTCATCTAACTGCATACCCAAATCCTACTACATATCGAATTGTGTTTGGATCTGCTGGCATTACTTTGTGCCACACATCATCTTCTCTTTCATCTACAATTATTATCTCACCAAACTTAGGAATAACAACTTCCTTTTCTCCAGTTCTTCTGTTCCAAAATTTAAGTCCCCCTAAATTATTAAAGTTGCAATGGTAATAAAGTGCCAGCATATTACTAACAGGACGATCACCTAAGTCATCTGGTCCGTTTTTTTCTTCGTGAATTTTATCACAATGATATTCCCTATTACTTCCGTCTACAGTCTTGCCACCCCAGGGTCTTGCATATGCTGGCATTACTTGTTTGTCTTGAGGAAGATACCTTGATGCTATCATACTTTGTGCTGTAGCTAATATAGCACCAACATATTCTGGATTGGAATACTTAACTTTAGTTAACAGATCACTTTCGTTCCAAGTAACTTCGTTGTACGGAAGTTCTGTTAATAAATTGTGTACTTCTTCATCGTATACTATTTTAAAATTACCATCATGCATCAACAGGTTCCAGCTCTACTATTCTATGAATTTCACTGATTAGAATATGTCTATTATTATCTATAAATGTATCAATTACTTCGTTTCTTTGTTGCGTATATATTCTTTTTATGCTTTGTGCCGGTGTGTTAGGGTCATATAAGTCTGAAACATATTTCCAAATACTTTCAAATCCTATTCCGTTCTTTAATATTTTAAATGATAATTTTCCAAAATTTATAGGATCAATTAAATTTTGTACTTTAGGATATATTGTTTGAAGTAATGTATTTCCTGCATGATTCATTAACCACATTTCAATCATCTCCTCTTTAGTAAACGAATAACAACTTGCTACAGTTTTAAAATAATTGCGCTGCGCTTGATAAAGCCCGTGCCAATTATCTATTCCGTCTTCGTCAGCAATGTCACTATAAACTTCTACTAATTGTATATCATACTCTTTAAGGTAATCAGGGTTACTTAATTCGCTATCAGGAAGTATCATGTAATCATGTCTAAAACTTCCCCAGGCTTTGAAGTTCCATATTATTTCAAACTCTTTATAAAAGTCATCAAGCGTACTACCGGGCATTGCTAATATAAGTTCAAGTGCAGGAACTGGGAAGCCTTCTTCTCTACAACGTCTTTCAATGTGTCTACTTAATTCTAACTTGTCTTGTGTAGACAAGTCAACTCTCTTACTAACACGCATTGCTTCATCTGAAATACTTTGTATTGACACAGTTGGTACTATACTAATGTATTCGGTTTCTCCCCACATGTCTGTACCACCTTGACTAACACTATGTGTCTCAGGTCCAGTACCTACAATTTCAAACCATTTGTCAATAAGTCTTTTTCGACGTGTTAAATCTTTAGATTTCATTGTAGAAATGTCTGTAAGATTAAAATTGTTTTCCCAAGCAAAGGCAAAGATTTCTAAATCTCTTTCCTCAAACGCTCCAAAGTTTGCATCAGTTAAGTATGCATCTCTGTACCCTGCTTGCTTCATTGCAACTATGTCGCGCTTTACTGTATCCATATTCTTTTTAAGTATTTTTGTTTCTATACCTCCGCCCCACTCACAGTATACACATTTGTACGGACATCCTCGTGTTGTCTCTATAACAATAAAAGGTTCTAGTTTATAATCTTTTGCATAAGTTGCTAATTTTTTAATGTAATCAAAATGATCTTCATATATGCTATAGTCTGGCATTGCACACGAAGTTGCTTTTAGACTTCTAATTTCCCAAGCTATGTCCGCTGGTTCAACTTTGCCATCATTTTCAATATAAGAATTAATAAAGTCTTCCATAAAGACTTCGCCGGGTTTAGTAGGTTTACATATGTAATCATACATAGTTCTTGTATCTAAAAATTCTTTATCGTGTGTACCTATATGAGGACCGCCTACAATGGTATATGCATTAGGATTTATTTTTTTAATATATGCTGCCAAATCATCACAAATAGTATAATTCCAAGCATATGAGCTTAAAAGATAAACATCAGCATTAGGGACTTCGTTGTATATATCTTCAATCGATTTATATTTGTTAAACTTGTAAGGTGCTTCTAACCACTCTACTTCAGTTGGATACTTTCCAAAACGTGAATAATGACTGCGCATCATTAGATACGTAGCAGAATTAGCTAAACTCCAATCTGCATGAGGAGGATTGATAAATGCTATAGTTAACTTTTTGTTCATACAACTACTTATCGTTGTAGATCGCGCGAATATTCAAAAGTTGATTTGAATACACATTGAGCTTCGTCATCAACTAAAAATTTGTAGTCTTGTTTAATGAAACACGTAAAGGGACATCTTTGAAAGAATTCGCAAGAAAAACAATCGTACTTTTCCATAAAGTTGTTTATAATTTTAGTTGATCCTAAGTCTTCAGTCTTAGCTTCTCTTAATAACGCACTTCCGCTACACCCTGTAGGATTAGTATTATCATACATTACTGTATAACTATTACCTCGAGTACAAGACATTTTATTTTGCGGTGTAGTATCTACAAAAGGTTTAATGTTTATACATTTAGGATAGTCTTTAACTAATTTTTTATAAAATGCTAATGACTCTGATTCCTTAGGCATTAAGAATTGCGACTTTTCAACAGACGGAAGGAAAGAGTCCCAATCACATTTAAAGTTGCTGTACAAGTAATCATAGTACTCGTCGCCTTCGGTTATAGCAATCATTGTTTGTCTAGTCATTACTGACGAAATCATTTCAATTCTATGCTTAAACAATTCTATATTGTCTTTAAATATATCAAATTGTCCAGTAGCAAATCTACCTTTAGTATCATACGACACACTTATCTTAAAGTTATTGTTTTCTATAAAATCTAGAACAGGTTGTGTTTCTAAGAATACTAAATTAGATATAAAGTTAAACACAATATGTTTATCGAGGCCTTGTGTTTGAGTGTTAATCTCGTCTACAAATTTTTGATAGTAATTTATAAAACCTGCTTGTATAAATTGATCTTGAAATAGTTCGCCGCCCATAATATGTAACTTGAAATATTTAGATCTTTGATTATTCTTAATCCAATCAACAATACCTGAAACTTTTGAAAGTATTTCTTTTTCTGTTGCACCATCTAGCAAGTCATGATCTTGAGGGCAAAAAACGCAACGAAGGTTGCAGTGATCAAATAGACATACTACTATTTCTGCATAGTCAATTACTTTAGTGTCTATTATTTTGTATAATAAATCGTCGTTAGCCGCGGTCATTGTTGTACACATTAAGATTAATTACAATAGCTGTTCTTTCAGACCCAGTGAATTGTGTTACTTCATGCCACAAATGTGCAGGAGCAATTATTAATCTATTGCGTTTAGTTTCGATTGTTTTTTCGGCACTACCAACAAACCCCATGTTTGAATTAAATGAAGGGTCACGTAATACTAATTCACCGCCTTCGTTTTCATTATTAATATCTTCTAAATAAAAGATTCCAAATGCTTGCGCACCAATATGATGATGTAGGCGTTTATGTTGTCCATTTTTCATAAAGGGAAGACGTCCGGTTTCTTTATCAATTTTTCTTTCAATATCTTTATAAGATAGCTGACACAATTCTTCGTACTGATCGTATTCTTCAGACGCAACTGCAAGCTCATAAAACCCGTCAATAAACATCTGTTTAATCTCAGCAAGTATCGGAAATGCTTCTTCGTTTTCTTTAGTGAATAAAGGTAGGCTATCGTCAGATACACTAGTATAATCTTTTCCTTTAGATTCTTCTTGTGAAAAAATTGCCTTTACAATTGACTTAACATCATTAGACCACTCTTCAGACTTGTCAATATCTTTAACTAGAATTTTTGTTGGAAATATTTCTTGTATCATGTTTACCTTTGTCCTATTGTGTTAAGATGCAACAAGTGAATACTTGCTCATCCAACTAGAATCTGACTGACTGTTTCTTTCTAATATTTCTGTAATTAAATAATGATTTACTGTTGCTAAATCAATGGAGAAAAACAATCCTGTTAGATTTGTAAATGTTGATTCTGTATTAATTATTTGTGTAAGCATTTCGTCTGTGAATTCGCCCGAAGTGAAGATAGGTAAAAAGTCTAACTTACTTACATCATCCTCTAACCAGCCAATTGATTCTGACGAAACTGCTGCTATAAAGTCTTTCATATCTTGTATATCATCAGCAGTCATGCTCTCAAGGTCCACTGCACCATTTGCTGCTTGTGATGACTCTACTGACATGTATTTGTGATTCCAAATTCTATCATTTAACATAGCAGCCGGATATTTAGATGTGTCGTCTAATATATCTGCTATATTATCATATGTTATCGAAGAACCAAAGTTTAGTTCAGTTTTAAATCTTCTTGTAATACAATGTGCAAAGAAAATTTCTCTTTGCTCTAATATAAATCTGTCTAATTCTTTTCTTATTAGTGGTTTAAGCGATGTTTTGAGTTCTTCTTTCTTATCACCCGATGTAAGATAAGTTGCAAGTAAAAATTCTACCCCAGCATAGTTTATAAGTTGGTTGTCAGTAAACGCTGGTGCGCTAGATAAACTACTGTATGCTGTATTCAACGCTGTATCAGTGGAAATATCAATTAAGTCATTTGCTCTAGCTTCGCCGCGTAGAGTTTGGTGGCCAAATACATTATATCTAAAAATAGAACCTTTTATTAATGTTTTTATTGAGCTTTCTGTAGAGTTTGGAAGTAGTGATATATACCAAGCACACATTACTTCTAATATTGATGTATCATCACAAAAAATTGTAACTCTTTTACCACTATTTTCAGCAAAATTGTTTAATGTCATAAAAAACTCTTGCCAGCTACCTGCTTGACTCAAAATACCTGTTGTATTTGTATCATACATAATTAGGTGCCCGCCTGCAACTGTGTCGTATGCGCTTCCTAATTCAACTCCGTTTTCTTCTGAAATTACAACTCTATCGTGATCAATATCAATTGTTTTATCTGTTGCAACGTATACTCTTTTAAATAAGTGTATCATTTTATACCTCTTCTGTTGTTTCTAACTCAGCAAGAATATCTGTTCTTGCTCCAGTGGCAACTGCCCATGTTGTTAAAAACAATGGATTATTGTCGTTTGCCCAATACGAATATAGATTTTTGCCTTTAAACATATATTCATCAAAATACTTTTCATAAAACACACAGTCTGTTAGCTCAGTATCAACAATAAGATGATAAATTTCCTCATGCTTTAACAAACTTACAAAGTTAACTCCAACTAAAGAGTCTGTGTTATTTTTAGGTGCGCTATCTATAAAATCTTTTGCATCTTCTAGATCAATGGTGTGTAAGTTATATAACATACAACTTTTTAATTTAATACTCCAATCGGCAATTGTATTTTTAAAATCTTCAGTTATCTCAATACCTATATCATTTCCGTACAATACATTCATCATTGCAAATTCTAAAGATTTGATATTTACTATAAACGTTGTAGTTGCATAAACATTTATCATTTCTTCAAGATCAGCATCGTTATCAAACTCGATATCTGCTGGTAAATCTAAGTTGCCAAGATACACTAAAAGTTTTTCACCTTTTAATTCTGAATTTTTATAATCTATTAGATAAGAAGTAGTATTGTCTGAAAAATATTCTTTTAGATATTCAATAGCAATTGGTGCTGTAGTTTTAATTACTTTAGACATTATCTTCTTCCTCTCGAACCGTGACAACTACTATGACAACTTGCATGGCAAACATTTCTTGTAAATGTTACAGTATCATCTCTTGAAGTAGTATATGCTGATCTTAAATTACTAAAGTAAGCTTCTAAGCTAGTCGATGAAACTGGATCGCCTGAACCCGGATTGCCTGAAACGCTTCCTAATGTGTTTAAGTATGTTGCATTTAGATATGCTTTATTGGTTTGATCAAATGTAACACCTGCTGTTGGTCTAGTACCGGCATTACCTCCAGCCCCTGTAACATTTAGTTTTGCTCTTAATTTTCTAATACTTAAATATGCCGCAGTTTCATTTCTTAATGCATTTGTAAGATTTGCTGCATTTATTTTAGCATTGCCATTTTTGATTAATGCTCCAGTTATTGTAGGTGTTCTACCACTTGTGTTTCCGCCAAAGATAGTGCTAGTAATAACATCAGCACCAGAAGTAGGAAACGCATTAGTACCCCAAATGATATTGTCATTTGCAGATGCTGCAACGAAATCACCAAATCTATTAGCTATGTTAACATCGTCAACTGGATTTGTTAAAGAAGTTGATGCTGCTTGATTATAATACTCAATAATTACAACTCCGGGTGAACCATCACCGCCTGAAGCAGTTGCACTTTCTACAGCACAGCCTCCACCGCCGCAGCCAAAGTTAGTAGCGTCACCAGCTGAATATGTTCCACCTGCTCCTGATCCTGCTGAAGTAAAACCAGTGCCGCTTCTAAATGTGTAACTAGATAATGCAGAAGCTGAATTACTTGGTTTAGTAGGCGTTGCTGTTGCTGCCTTAAGTATACTACCATTAAAGCCAGTTGTTGTTAACGCTGCACCACCGCCTGATGATGCAAGTTCTTGGTTGCTACCAATTGAACCACCTGGGCCGTAACCACCTGAGAAGTTTTGTTCGCCACCTGTTGCTGTGCCGCCTGGCGCTTGTGGCATTGATCCCCAACTGTAACCTGAACCTGTTGTTGCCTGATTTCCTGTTCCAAGACCAATATTACTTGCTGCCCCTCTAGATCCGCCTAAACCAATAATTGTTGTGCCGCTATTTGGATCAAAGGAAGTTTGAGTGCCGTTGGTACCTACTCTAGTTGATCCGCTGCCACTAACTGCTGCTGCTCCATTTCCTCCGCCGCCAACTAGTATTGTTGCGCTAGTTATACCAAAGTATCTTCTTATAGCACAGCCACCACCACCACCGCCACTGGCAACTGATTCACGACCGCTATTTGATGAAGTTGCGCCACCGCCGCCACCGCCGCCCACTGCATAAACCTTGTAAAAAGTTGCAGTTACACTAGGCGTCCAGCTGGTGTTGGATGTTATAACGTCTGTTTTTACCCATGTAGCCATTTTTATTCCGTTTCCATTGTTGTATAATGTTATTTAGTAGTATTTATCACTTGCTAGTTCTTTCATAAGGAGCTTTGGTGCAGGACAAACATCACCTTCCCATTCAAGTTGATGACAGTCGCCGCCGCAATATTTAAATACTGGACAATTATAGCATCTTGGATCTCTTTGAAGTTCTGACATAACAACTTCACAACGTTTTGGTGCATTAATAACTTCAGCTGGATCGTCGTCTATATGTCCAAATGCTGAGGTAGGTGCTGAATTAGGGCAACCTGCAATAGTTCCATCACCGTTGATTGTAAATAGTTTTTGTTCGCAATCTCTACAGAATGTGCCACCGCCAGTAAATCCGTGTTCAAATTTTGCATAAACATTTTCCATAAATCCGTTTTCAAACCATGATCGAGCACCATATTCTTGCATTTGGTGGTGCATTTTTAAAAACCATTCTTGCATTTCAATGTTACTTGGAAATACAAATAAGTTTTTTACTGCTAGACCGTCTGATGTTACTCTCTCAATATCCATTTCTTGTACTCCAAGACTTTTGACATAACGTAGTAAATCGATAGGCTCCATGTTGATGCAATCTCTAGTTAAACTTACGAACAATTTAATTGTACATCCTCGATCTAACAGCAATTTAATATTACTTTCAAATAAATCAAGCTGCTTTTGATTTTCAAAACGTATTTTAGGATCCCATGAAGTTCCTAGTCTATTACCTAATACTTTTTCAATAAAATCTAGTTTATCATCTGTAAGTTTGTGTACTAAGTTTGTTGTAATGCCGTAAGTACTGTCTGGCCATACATCTTTGGTAAGATCGTAAAACTCCCATAAATCTTTCATAGGTGCAAGAAACGGCTCGCCACCGTGATATTCAAAATGGCACGTTGATTCTGGTCTGTATGCTTTTAACTTGTTGACCCAATTTGCAACTCTAGCAGGATCAAAATAAATTTTGCGCCCATTTTTTCCATTTGTAAAGCAATGATCACAATTAAGATTACATGTCTCTGTTGTTTTAATATAAAACATTAAATCATTTTTTATCATACATGTCCTATCGATAGCATTGTTGAGCTATACTTGTTTGTTGCACGATGCTTTGTATTCTTTGGTATTATCACACTACCATCTTGTGTTATATCTATTTCTTTATCATCTACTATTAATGTTTTAATGCCTTCTAAACACTTTATTTCAACGTCAACCGGATCTGTATGTGTTTTGAAAGATGCTGCACCTTTTGGAGAAACATAACAGTGTACCGTACTAGGTTTATATTCTGTAAAATAATTTTCTAACCCTTCAACTTTAACAGTGTGTGTTTGCTGTGCAATATAATAATCAACAGAAAGTAAATCTATCACGTGATCCCTTCCTTGTTCGTCAATAATCATTGCTATCGTTCCATTCTGTAAAAAATTATAATCCATTTAAGACATTTCTGGTTTACTAAATCCGTATCTATCTTCACAGTCTAAATGATACTCAGTATCTTTGATATTTTCTACGCCAACTATCTCGCATATTTCTTTGTTGATTTCTCTTATTTCTTGTTTAGTTGTCTTGGCATATGGTTCCATTAATTCAACAACATCTAAGTAGTAATCATAATGCTTTGGATCATCTACGCTTTGATTTGCTTTTGTTAACATTAGATTATAAAACTCTGCACAAAGATCTCTCTCCATACTCAAACGTTTCTTTCTTTCAAATAGTTTTTCTAAATTATTCATGACTTATAAAGTTGAAACTTGCAACTCTCCTTGTTATATTAGTTGACTCGGCTTTATGCCAATATCCTCGTTTGTTGCTTATTAAAAATAAATCGCCTGCTTCGGGATAAAAGTCGTCTACAATGTCTCCGTATTTAAAACTGATAGCGCCGCCTGTTTCTTGATACGAATCATCAAAATAGTAAAGGAAAAATAGATCATACCCTTCCATAAAATCTGTATGCCAACCTTGATTATCTTTATCAACGCCATCCCAAACAGTATAATATGTATACTCTGAATCTGGATAGTTTGGAATTACATATTTTTGATGCAGATAGTGTGCAACTGTTGTTAATCTGTCATCTAATACAGAGTCAACATCTTTTTCGCCATTGTCTCGTTGACGTTCTTCAGTATTTAATAGTTTAAATTCATCTAATTTAACTAGGTTTAGTATTTCCGTCTCGCTAAATTTACAATAACCCTTTGTTAAAATATCTTGTATCATTTTAAACTCCCTTATTCCATAATTGTACTTTATTCTTGTTTTGATATAACCAATTTAGTAATATATAATTAAAACGATTGTTCCATCCATATACTTCGGCCATACATATAACCTTATCTGAGTTTAGCTGTTGAATCAACTCTTCTTTGCTATTATTAATAATAACATTGTCGATAGAATCTAGTACTAGTTGTGCATGATCAGCTTGAAAATAATCTTCGTCTAATGTACTTAGCGGGCGAGTACGCTCATTAAAAAAGTCTTTCATTATATTTCCTAGACAACTGACTTTATCTATATTTTTTATAAACAATTGATAATCTTTAATTTTGTATGCCCATCCAATAATTTCTGATTTTTTAAATTCATCTTCCCAATTTAGATTATCAGCTGTAAATCTTATACCCAAAACATCTTGTACATCATTTCGTAATATATTTTTAACTAGATATTCATACCATTCCAAAAACTCAGAAAAGCAAGCCTTTTCTACAATTGTCTTATAGTAATCAATAAACTCTTGATTGTTGTTGCCTAAATATTGTGCATACCGTAGTTCAAATTCGTTATCTGGAGTTTCTATATTAAAATGATTTACAAAATTATTGCCCTGCTCAATAACATTGAGAAGTTCTGTTAGACTACTGTTGTCTATATTAGGCAAGTATGTTAAAATTCTTTCGATCATGTTAACTATTTAACTCTTAGATGTAGGTTATACAGGACTTATGAGTTTCCAGTAATTGTGCTCTTTTACAAACTTATGTCCATAGAGTGTACACTGTGTTTTGCTTTGATATTCTAACACGTCTTTAAATATTACATGATGTTCTACCCTTTTAGCCCAAAAATCCATAGTGCATAAAAAATCATACTGATATTCTGTTCCTAATAATCTTTTTTGCAGTGCAGTTACTTGTAATTCGCTGTGCTGATTATCCGGAGTTGTAGAGTGTGTAATTGTTTGTTGAAATATATCAAACTCTTGATGCTTGTGTATTTTATAAAAATATTCAGCTGTATCTATCTCGTTAACAATATAATCTAACACAAAAGGATCCGGATCTAAATGTTTGTCCCAAACATACATTATATCAATCTCTTTAAAGTCAAGTACACCTAGCATAACTATTGTTCTAACAACACCCGGATGTACTAAATATTTTCCATCTGTAGATCCTAGTATCAATTGTATAGGGTTAAGTTGTCCGTTAGTTTTTAATTCCTTAGTTACTAGCCCTAATTTTAAAAGTCTGCGTACTGTATAAAACTCAGTTGGAAGCCATTCTTTTTCAAAAGGATATCTTTGAACTAGTTCTTTTCCAGCTTCTAAATGCTTATCTATATAATCTAAGTTTATATTGATCCCAGTATCTAAAATAGAAGACAAACTTTCAAAAACATTATCTTCAAGATATGCAAGCAAGACACTACTAGGAATACGGCAATGTAATATCTTAGGGCCGAGGTCGTTTTTTAAATATTGTTCTAGTGTTTTCTTACTTTTTTTAGAAATTGGCATATATTAACTTAGCCAATTTGACCAACTAGGATGTCTAAGTTCGAAGTCTAATTGCTTACGTTTGTTTGCAAGTTCATAATAATCAGGACGATAAGGAAGCGTTTTAGGCTTAATCAACTTACTGCCCTTTCTACTATTGCAAGGGTTACAAGCACTCACAATGTTTTCCCAATTAGTCTTGCCGCCTAGACTTATAGGGTGTACGTGATCTAATGTTAATTGTTTTTGGGGGAAGGGCTGTAAGCAGAATTGGCAAGTGAACATATCTCTTAGGTGGACGTTGTATTTAGAGAACCTAGGCCTTCGCCGTCGCTGATACATGTCCTTCAACATTACTACTGCTGGTACTCGTGTTTCCCAACTATTGCTACGCACTACCCAATCATCGTACCACTCAAGTACGTTTACTTTTTCTAACCATAAGTATGTGATTGCTTCCTTCCACTGAATAGTTGAAGGTGGTAACAACGATATTGGTTGTCCATCTGCATTTAAAACCAAAGTGTCGGCCAAAACTATTATCCTCTGCTATAATAATATTTATATATCAGACTCATTCATGTTTATACAGATGGCTTGTTGTCCTGCTTTGAAGTAGCCATCGCCTTTGCCCACATCAGCAGCTAATGCTTCTCTAGCATGAAAACATTCTATCATACTTGTATGTAGTGTTACAGGTTCAACATAAGGAACAGCGTCATAGAAATATATGAATACAAGTGCCCACATCTTACAAATCACCCTCGCTTGGTACTTTAGGGCCGCTATAAGGTACAAAGCCTCTGCCGTTTATTACTAGGCATGCTGTGCCGTCACCGTATAACTGTAGCAGTGACCATGTGCCTGTTTCTTGATTAGTAAAGAACATCATGCCGCCCATAAAGCCTTTTCCGCTCTGTGCCGCAAACGACATTCCTTCTCCCATAAACAATAACTCTTCATTGTATCCTTTGATGACATCCATCATCTTTGGCAATACATCGCAAGGTTGTTTTACAATAAAACTCTTTGCTGTATTTTGATCTTGTGCTAGTGCAGGACTCATGCTTAGAGAGCCTATACACAAAGCTAAGGCTAGTCTCTTAAACATTGTTAATGTCCTTTCTATTATCTATTCACATAGTGTAAGTAGTTTTTTGCTACTATTTCGTCTATTCCTGTTTGTAGATCGATCCACCTAGGCGAACCTTCTGAATATTTTTCTTGTTCTTGCTTTAGAAATACGAGTCTATCTTTTGATTCGCACAAAGTTGAAGTGAGTTGTTCCATTGTCTGTCGCCGTCCTTATTAAATACTATAGCACGGTTTGCGTCACATGTCAACCAACCATGTATACTACTCATCTCTTGTTGTAATTGTCCTGGTCGCCATGCAGCAACACCTGTACACATTCTCCACCCCAATGGATAGTTGCCCATAGATAGTTTCTCCATCATTACGTTGTCGCTAGTAATAGCAAGTCCGGAGTTACCTATTTGCATTGTGTTTGAACCGTACCATTGATCTTCATGCAATAAGAACACTGCATTTTCGTTTGTTGGGCCGCCTTTGTATACGTGTTCTGTTCCGCTGTATGAAAGTTTTCTTTCAGTTATAACATCTGATACTGTAATTCGAGTAGGTTTATTTAATACTAATCCTAATGTGCCGCTGTTTTCGTCGTCTTGATATATAAAGATAACTGTCCGATGGAAGAAGTTACCTAAATTAGGATGAGCTACAAGTAACTTACCTTCGTAGTTATTCCTAGCTCCAGTCTGGAAGCGGTCCGCCATACTTTTTACCTTTTATTCTACGACCTCCAACAGTTTTGCGTTTATTACCAATCTTGTGACTTTTCTTTCCGTCACGGGCAATCAAGCCTCTGCTTTTACATGATGCAGATGCACTTGCACTCATCTTACTTTTAGGAGTGTTCCTACAATAACTTGGTGAAGGCTTACCTTCTGTAATCTCTTTAATACGCATACAAGTATTTAGCGTATTTAATTACAGTAGTACTAAAACTATCTATACTTGTCAGCAGGGTTATTGTAGGCCCCGCTGTAGCGATCTTCGGCCAAGCGGAAAGTTAAAACTTTACGTGGCCCTCTAGTTGTATTGATGTTAATTTCTCCTGTCCTATCGTGATATTCAATTTTTGTAATCTTAGCTCTTTCATTGTTGTTCCCCACAAGAATTTCTTGGCCTATTTCTAACTCTAGGCTTACTTTTTTTAAATTTGACATGGAATCTCTCCTTTTTCAATACAACGATTGTTGTATAAGTATTTACCCATCCAAATCACTTGACTTTTATACGTGGTTATAGTATATTAGTAGAGTAATGGCACGCAAACGAACAGATAAGTCGTGGGCAGCTTGTATTGGTCTTGTTGAAGTATCAGCTCTAAAGATACGATACGAATGTTGGAACGACCTCGACATTGTCGACCGTAAGTGGCCAATACATCTCAGGTACTTACCGAACAAATGGGTTACATTTGATCGCAATGGTGCTAAACTTAAACTTCCTTGGAGGAATTCATGTTTCAAAGACTGGTCACTAGAAAAAGTAAAAAAGCCTTACTAGTCTCACTACGTAATGTATCAATGTTAGTGGCTGTCACTGCTGTCACTGCTTGTACATCACTGCCCGAAACTATCACTGGCACAGGTAATCAACACATTGGTTATAAGCCCTATGATCCCTGTATCAGATGTGGCGAAAGTTGGCAGGTTCTTCCAAATGAATATATGAATGCACTCAAAACCAAAAAACGTTGGGATGCCGAAAAAAATGGTGAAGAATTGCCCAATTCCATTGATGTAACCAAACCAGCTGAAAAAATAGTTATCATTGATTAGACCCCGCACTCCTAGTTTCGCCCATACCTGAAATTTATCAATACTTTTTGTTTTGGACAATAAGAGGTTGACATATCCCGCCATTGAGCATATACTATAATCATAGTTAGATAAAGTCAAGAGGAAAATTTTGCTATGAAAAAAGCTCGCAGACCGCAAGCACCAAAACAACGAAATTGGGTAGCCAAGGCTGTCCGTGATTTGGATAGTCCATACCGCCCAAAAGTTGAGCGTGATAGAACCAAGGTTACTCGCAAGCCAAAGCATCGCAATAGAGATATTGATTTTGGACAATAAGAGGTTGACAGCATAGTCATTTGAGGCTATACTGTATATATGTTAAACAATAAAGCAGAGGGCTACAATATGTATTACATTTATAACACTGACACATCACGCATTGAATCAAACCCAACTCGTGGTAAACAATACTTGAAGGCACAATATAAAACACTAGGAGCGGCCAAGGCGGCTATGACTAGAATGCACAAGAAATTTGAAGCGACACGCTTTGAACTTTTGGCTTCAAAGTATAGTTTCGAACGTGACAGAGATGAAGCGAAAGCAGAAAACTCTCCACTATATACTTGTGGGATTGCAGAAGCAGAACATTATCACAAGAACATTGAGAAGACTGTTACCAAGACTGGCATTTGCCCAGGTACTGGTAAGCAGATAACTCATACTGCTTCTGTGAATGAGTCACACTATATGAGTCCATTGAGCGAATCATATTGGTCAATGTAAATTGGTAAAAAAGAGGTTGACATCTTCGGGTGTTGACCTTATACTAGTATTATAAGTTAAACAATATAGCTGGAGGGCTTGATATGCAGACACTTTCTT
>ERZ1048068.1166-NODE-1166-length-20881-cov-7.853116_pt1 | contig 20881 bp, 19 predicted proteins | sample MGYA00383098_ERZ1048068 | MGnify/ENA primary metagenome ERZ1048068 (study PRJEB29581, sample SAMEA5548368) | metagenome | biome: marine; feature: coastal; material: water | depth 1 m | study: Short-term variability in the microbial, nano- and picoplankton... | reverse complement strand
TCACCAGGTCTTGATAAATCGCCATAAAGACCATTATCATCTTCTTGATTTTCTAGAACTTCTTTAAGTGTATTGACTTTATCTTCAGCTGTTTTCTTTAATTTGTTAATTGTTTGTCCAAACTCTTTCTTTTGCTCGTTTGCTACATTTTTAAACTCTGCAAAGTATTCTTTAAGTAAACCTTTTGAGCCCAAATATTTAACACGAAACTGCTCTACCTCGTCTTTTGATTGCGTTGTAAATGCTTCAGCTTCGGCAATGAGTTCATTTAACTTATCTATCATAATCCATCTATTGAATTTGCAAATTTAAAAAATCTTATTCGATATAATCTGTTTCTACAAAATAGTTAACAATCGCTTCTTTCATCAAAACACTTTGCTCACCAGCTTTGAGGTGAGGTAATTGTGCTTTTACTTTATAATGTGGCCAACCTTCATCGTCTACAAAATCAAATTCATAAAATCCATAGGGTTCCAAAAGCTTACAAATGGCAATATGTATTAAATCTAGCTTGTGATCCTTTTTATAATCACGATGTATTTGACCAAGCTCCTGAACACCAATTAGGTATATAATAGAGTCGAGATCTAAAACATCGCCGTCAGCAAACTGTGTAGAAAGTTTTTCTACAACCAAATCCCAACGTTCTTTTAATTGTTCGTCTCTTGCCATAATTATAAATTCTGGATTTATAAAATTCAAATGTCAAAGTTAACAAACTAAAACCGCATCATTTACGTTATAATTCTAATAATCACAAAATTTGTGTACGTTTGTCTAAACCACTAGTGTTATGAGTATCATTGATATTGTTTTAGGCGCCCTTTTATTATTTGGATTAATTAGAGGTGCCATAAAAGGTCTTTTTGTAGAAATCGCTTCACTTTGCGCTTTAGTTTTAGGTGTATTTGGCGCCATACATTTTAGTTATTTTGTTTCAGATTTACTTGAATCTAAAGTAGATTGGGACGAAAAGACCATGAATATTATCGCTTTTGCAACTACCTTTGTTATTATTGTTTTAGCTATAAGTTTAGCGGGAAAAGCATTGACTAAACTGGCTGATTTTGCTGCGCTTGGTATACTTAATAAATTGCTTGGTAGTGTTTTTGGAGCTCTTAAAATTGGGCTTATATTAAGTGTTTTACTTATTGTTTTTAATAAGTTGAATAAGACGTTGCCTTTTATGGAAGAAGATCAATTAGAAGAGAGTATCCTTTATAAACCCGTAAAATCTCTAGCACCAATGATTTTTCCAACATTGATTAAAAGTGGAGAAGAATTAGTGATTGAAGAAGATGCATAAAAAAGTCGCCAAAAAAGCGACTTTCATATTCTTACATTTAATAATCTTATTTATAACATGTTTACTTTTCCTGTTTGTAAACTATAAACACCTCCAACGATTTTGATTTCGCCATTATCTTCCATTTCTGATAGAATTTGACTTTTTTCGCGAATTCTGTCAATTGTTAAAAGTACATTGTTTTCAACTGTTTTTGTCACAAACTCACTATTTGAAGAGTTTGATTCTCCATCAACTTCAATAGCAGATTTTTTTACTGCTGGCATTATATTATTTAACATTGCTGTTATATTCCCTAGTTCTACACCATCGCATGCTGCTTTTACAGCACCGCAACTTTCATGACCTAAAACGAAAACTAGTTTACTTCCTGCTGCTTTGCATGAGTACTCTAGGCTTCCTAAAATATCTACATTCTCGAAATTTCCTGCAACACGTGCAACAAAAATATCTCCAATCGCTTGGTCTAAAACTGTTTCTACTGGTACTCTGGAGTCAATACATGATAATACAACAGCTTTAGGATATTGTCCACCGGTAGTTTGACTAACTAACGCAGAGTTGTCTGTTGATTGAGAATTACCCTCTACAAATCGATTATTACCTTCTAATAAATCTTGTAGAACGTTATCGGCAGTTAGTGCGCTCTGTATGTCTTTTGTTATTGCTATATTTTTCATTTTTTTCTTTTTAATATTTGTTTTTTACATGTTCTTTTATCCAAAGAAGACAATTTTCAAAATCACTGAAAATAAGTTCTTTTGGCACTAAATCAGGAATAATATCTATTCGCTCCATCAAAAGTTTTGATTGTTTTAATATTCCCGTCATAAGAATATCAATATTTTGTTTTTTAAGTTCAAAAAGGACATCTTCCATAGCATAAAGACCTGATTGATCGATATAAGTTAACTTTTCCATTCTAATTACTACAGTTTTTGCAGTATTAGGAATCTGTTTTGCTAACAGCTGGAATCCAGCTGTTGAGCCAAAGAATAATGGTCCTTCAATATGCTTTATGAAGACTTCCTCTTTTAAATTTATAGGCATATTAGCCTCATCTTTCCAAGGTGTTTCATCAATAGGTTCTAGTAAAGATTGATTAGCTGTTATGTCTCCTATTTTTTTCATAAACAGTAGCGATGCTAGAACTAGGCCAATACCAACAGCATAAACCAAATCCCACAAAGAGGATAATATAAGTACGACTAGCATAATTAAAACTTCTGAACTAAATTTTATTAGTCCAATTTTAATATCCTTTGGCAAGGTTGGTATAGCTTTTAGGCCTTTATAATCAATAACACCAATCCCAACAGTTATTAAAATACCCGCTAAAACGGCAGCAGGAATTTTTGATGCCAATGGTGCTAGTGCGAGTAATACAATAAATAAAAGTACCCCAGATACCATCCCTGAAAGTTTAGTCTTCCCACCAGATTTGATATTTATAACTGTACGAATAGTTGCTCCTGCACCTGGAATACCACCAAACAATGCCGCAACACTATTTCCTATACCTTGTCCAAGTAATTCTTTATTAGGCTTGTGTTTCGTTTTTGTCATATTATCAGCAACAACACTTGTTAATAATGAATCAATTGCTCCTAATAAAGCTAAGGTTAAAGCCGTAAAAAAATATGGTGTAATATTACCTAAACTAAATCCTGAAAAAATTTCTGTTTTAAATTCTGGTAATCCACTTGGAATTTCTGGAATTGGTCTATAATCTAAGCCAAAACCAATAGCTATGGCTGACACCACAATCAAAGCAACTAAAGTGCTTGGAACTTTAGTTGTTATTTTTTTAAACCCGTAAATAATTAAGATTGTAAAAAAAGCTAATAACAACTCTAACCAATTTATGTTATTCAAGGCTAGTGGCATTACTTTAATAGCACCTATAACACCTGAAGCTTCTTTTGCCGCTAATGTTTTAGCTTCCTCTGAAAGCATATTCTTAGATAAATTTTCTAGTTCTAGAACTCCATTTTTGTAATCTGAAATATCTAGTATGTCTGACTTGTCGTTAGCATTATTTAAATAACGGTTAAAAACAACCTCTTCTACTTTGGGCTCAAAATTGTTGACAAACTTACTGTCTTCTTTAGGATAATATCCGACAGCAGGTAAAATCTGAGTTACTAAAATAATAACTCCAATTGCTGTCATAAATCCTGAAACAACAGGATATGGTATGTAGCGTATATACTTACCAAAGCCAATGAATCCGAAACCTATTTGCAAAAATCCAGCTAGTAAAAAGACTGAAAGGATTGCTGGTAATGCTTGCTCAATACTTCCGTTATTATTTGTAATAATACTAGCTATAACAACCATACTTACTGCAGTCATCGGAGCTGTAGGTCCAGATATTTGTGTATTGGTACCGCCAAATATAGCTGCGAAAAAACTTATAAAAATAGCACCATAAAGTCCTGCGCTTGGTCCTAAACCTGATGACACACCAAATGCCAAAGCCAATGGCAATGCTACGATACCGGCGGTAATTCCTCCAAATACATCGCCTTTTATATTAGAAAAGAGGGTGTTCATAACATAAAGTAGCTCTATAACTCATTAAGTTTAGGTCGTAATCTAAAAAAGTCTATAAAACTTTCTGGGTTTTCTACAATTCCTCTTTCTGATATAAGCTTAATGGTGATATTTCGTTCCTTTGCTTTGAATGCAAAATCCTCTAAAATTTCAATGACATCAAAGTCGAGATAAGTAGTTTTTTTAACATCTAACTCTAGATAAGTGTTTTTCGGCAATGCGTCTAACTCCTTTAAAATTGTTGCTTTATTAAAGAAAGTTACTTCTTCAGCTAAAGTCATTTTAATCTTACCATCATCAATATCTTCTCCTTCTTTGTGTAAGAAATGTGAATTTTTAAAACTATGATATAGGGTCACAATAATTCCAATTGCTAAACCTATACCAATTCCCCATAGTAAATCCTTAAAAACAATAATTAATACTGTAGCAATAAATGGCACAAACTGTTTCCAACCTGCTGTCCACATTGCTTTGAAAGTAGCAGGTTTTGCTAATTTATATCCTACAATAAATAAGACTGCAGCTAAAACAGACAGCGGAATCATATTTAATACTTTTGGAATTATAATTACAGAAATTAAAAGAAAAAGGCCATGGATAATTGCACTCATCTTAGTTTTGTTACCAGACTGAATGTTTGCCGAACTACGAACTATTACTTGTGTGATCGGGATTCCTCCAATTAAACCAGAAACAATATTACCAGAGCCTTGAGCAAACAACTCTCTATTGGTAGGTGTAACTCTCTTTTCTGGATCAAGTTTATCTGTTGCCTCTACACACAATAAAGTTTCAAGACTTGCAACGAGTGCTATTGTAAATGCTGTTATCCAAACTTCTGTTGAACTAATTACGCTAAAATCTGGAAAAGTAAATTGCCCAATAAAACTATCTATACTATCAGGTACTGGTACTTCTACTAAATGTGTGCCAGCTATGTTAAGGGCAGTACCTTGAGAAAAAACAAAAAATAGAATTCCTGCAACAACTGCTACTAAAGGTCCTTGAATAAGCTTAAAAATGCTATGCTTGTGGACAAGTACATTTGACCATAAAATTAATATAGCTATTGCAATCACAGCAATCAAAGTTGAGCCTAAACCAATATTAGCAGGAATACTTACAATATCCATAAAGACATTACTGTCTTTTCCAAAGAGCACAAAATTACCTTCGGGATCTTTGTCTATCCCAAAAAAATGTGGAATTTGTTTCAATATTATTATAATACCTATCCCGGTGAGCATTCCCTTTATAACTGACGATGGGAAATAATAGCCAATAATACCAAACTTTAGAATACCAAAAATGATTTGTATGACACCTCCTAAAACAACAGCTACTAAAAAAGCCTCATAACCCAAGGAAGCAATGGCAGCCAATACAATAGCAGCTAAACCTGCTGCAGGACCACTGACTCCAACGTCAGAACCTGAAATAGAACCAACAAGTATACCTCCAATGACTCCTGCTATTAAACCTGCAAATGGAGGAGCATCACTAGCTACTGCTATACCTAAACACAGCGGTAATGCAACAAAGAATACTACAATACTCGCAGGTAAGTCATTTTTTAAATATTTGAACATAGAATAAATTAAATTTTGAATATCCTAGCAAAACCTAGGATGTATTAAAATGTTTTGACTTAAAAAGTCTTTTTAAAAAGTATCGAATTAAATTAAGCCAAATCAGGAGGTGGGAAAATCAAATTTAGATGTGGTTTGGTGTATTTCTTGAAAGTATATGCATCACTGTCTTTTGATGACTTATTGATATTTTGGATTTTAGAATCTGAGGAAGCAATATCAAAAAGTAGTTTCGTGTTTTCTTTTTCTTCCTCATCATTTTCTCCTAAAAAAATAGTAGCATCGACACTATCATCAATAGATAATATAATTGTTGGTGCAGATACTATTGTTATGAATAGTATTGCAAAAAAAACAGCGATTCTATATCTAAATTTTTGATACATTAAATGCGAAGATACTATTAGATTTGAGTCCTTTTTGTTAAATTTTATCTAAAAAATTTTAGTAGCTTAACATCTTCAGAGGGAATCCAACCCGTAGTCTTATCTGCAATCTCAATCTTGCACCAATTTTCATAACTTTCTAAAACCTGAACTTTGGTTCCTTCATGAAGTCTAAAGACTTCTTCACTAATATTATTAGGGTCTGCTTTAACTCTAGATTCTTGCGCAAATACAATTGCTGGATTATTCTTTATTTCTAGGTTGTTCTTTTGAAAAGCAATTACTAAAGAAAATACAGCCACTAAAAATCCTAAAACACTTATTACAAAAGCAACACGCTTTTGAGACGTTGCAGATGTAAAATGATACAGCAAAAAGAAAAGCACAAAGACTAAAATGCCAGAGATAGCTAATTTTGCCCATGAGTCAGAAGAAAACGTATTTACAATGTGTTTAAAAATTCGTGAAAATCCTACTTCAGGAAATGTATCAATAGCATCTACTGTCATATTTTGAGCAAATACTAGATTATTTTCTATATCCTTATCGTCTGTACTCAGTAATTTTGCTTTTTCAAAATAGTAAACACTTGGCGCAATATTATTGAGTTTGTAATGTGCATTTGCTAAATTAAAATATAGTGCTACCGCGTGCTCATTTTTATCTAAAAGCGCTTCATATTTCTTAATAGCCTCAGCATATTTTCCTTGGTTATAAAGTGTATTTCCTTCATTAAAGACCGTGTCATTCTGAGCGTTAATACAAACGCTAAAACAAGCCAACATTAGGATTATAAACACTCTCATATTATCGTATCTTTTTGTCAATGGCAGCAATTGTTATGACCGACTTCTCATAGTCATTCTGCATTGTTACGTGAGTAATTGGCGTATATCTTGCCAATTCGCAATTTTCTAAAATAGAAATGAATTCTGAAACAACAGTCAAATCTACATTGCGCTCCGTTAATAAACTCTGAATTTTTTCTTTATTAAAATCACTTGTTTCAATATGCAACTTTGCCTTAAGATAATTATGAAAAGCCTTTTCTAAAGCTATATAAAAAGCTTCTTTTTTACCTAATGCCTTTTTAGCATCGCTCAAATATTTTTTTGCTAAACGGTCAGCTTTTCTTCTTTTATTACCAACGATATCAGCATTTCGTTTTTCTTGGTTTCTACGTACAAAAATAGCTAATGGAATAAGTAAAAAAGGCAATAAAAATAAAAGCCAAAAAATATTAGACAAAAAGAAAGATTGTTCTTTTTTAGATATCCAAGTCGCATTGGTTTTTATAAATGAAAATGTGCTAGAATTTGTGGTTACAGCTTGTTTATTTGTATTTACAGTATTATTTGAAGCTGTATCTGTATTAACAGATGATGGTCCATTAACAACATCTATAACTAACTGTTCAGATGTTAATCTTTTGTATGTTTTTGCTTTGGGGTCAAAGTAAGAAAATGAAACTTCGGGTAATGGATATTTACCTTTATACTGAGGGACAATAGTATAAACATCTAAAATTTCACCTTGCATTCCTGCCAAATTTGTTCTGACATTTTCTTTATGTTCTGGCTCATAAACTTCTAAGGAACTTGGTACAGTAATCTTAGGCAATTCAAAGAGTTTTAAATTTCCTTTTCCAGAGACTCTGACTTTAGTCTGTAGCGATTCACCAGCGTCTAAGCTAGATTTTGAAGCCGTTACACTGAAATTAAAATCTCCAACAGCACCTTTAAAATCTGCCGGTTTTCCTTCTTCAGGCAGAGGCTTTACATTTACGATTCTTGTGCTAGAGGTTATGCTTTGTTGCACTTTTCTAACAATTCTATTTCCAAAAATATCGTAACGGCTTGTTGGCACGTCAATATTTAAATTAATAACGTATGGTTCTAATTTAAGTTTTCCTGTTTTTTGAGGGTAAAGCACCACTTTTTTCAAAATCACATAACGATAATCCTCTCCTTTAAACTTTGCATTCTGAGGTCTAAAAGCTCTAACCTCTATGTTTTGATTCCAAAAATCTTCGTATTGTGGTGTTTGTTTATCTCCTAAAATATTGGCTGCAATATTTGGCGCCACATATAATTTGTAAAGTACCGTTATTGACTCATTAAGATAGGGTGATGTCTTTGAAACCTCAGCGACTAAATGTATTTTTTGAGACGCAATATAAGCTGGATCATTAGGGTCTTTTGGCTTTTCGATAGCTTTTGTCACTTTGATAATTATAGGGAAAGTTTTATAAACTTGACCATCAATCTCAATCTGAGCTTGTTTAACAGTGAAACTCCCTTGTTTTTTTGGTGATAAAAAGTAACTATACGTTTTTGTAAAAGAACGTTTTCCGTTTGACCAATAATTACTAACAGAAGTATTTGGCCCACCAACTACAGTAAAATCTTGAAAACTGGGTGGTACAAAATTATCGCCGTCCTGATTCATCTCAAAATCTATCCTTAGACGTTCATTAACTCCTAATGTATTTTTACTGACTTTAGCTTCAAATTTCACCTGTGCAATTGCTGTACTGTAAGCAAAAACCAATAGTAATAGAAATATGTTTGTAGTGAATTTCATTATGCCTAAGTGCAATTACCAGTCTTTTTCTGTTCTAACTTTAGCGCCTTTTTGCTTTTTGGAATTTATTTTTTCTTGAACCTTTTGTTCTTGATTATTCATCGCTTCAAGAATATTTTTTATTTGCTGAGGAGACATTTTTCCAGGTTGTGGCTTTGGCTTTTGCTTTGACTTTTCTTTATCTCCTTTTCCATCATCCTTTTTCTCATCTTTTTCTTTACCATCTTTATCTTTTTCATCATCACCTTTCTTCTTATCCTTGTCTCCGTCATCTTCTTTATTGTCCTTCTCTTTATCTTTTTGATCGTCTTTCTTTTCTTTCTCCTTATCCTTGTCTTTTTGATCGTCTTTCTTTTCGTCTTCACCGCCACCATCTTGGTCTTGTTGCTCGGCACAGTCTTTTGCTAAGGCAAAATTATAGCGTGTTTCTTCGTCATTAGGATTATTACGCAATGCATTTTTAAAGGCTTCAACAGCTTTTTTACACTTTTCCTTCTGCATCAGTATATTCCCAATATTATGAAATGCACTATGCTTTTCTTCTTTCGTTTTAGCGTTATTAGCTGCTTCTTGATTTCTAAATAATGCTTCACCAAAGTTACCTTTATTGTAATACGAGTGTGCTAAATTATAGGCACCAGAAACATTACTTTTTTGTGTAGAAATCGCTTTGCGATATTCCATTTCGGCTGCTATGAAATCCTCTTTTATTAATAATGAATTTGCTTCATAGACTAAATCTTTGGCTTCACGTTCAGATTTTTTTCTTTCTTTTTCAAAATCTTGAGAAAACCCAAAAGCTGAGATCAGTAGTGCTAAAACTAAACTATATCTTTTTATACTGTATATCCTTTTCATCAACTCTAATTTAATAAAGCGCGCTTTTTGAAGGCGTTAAAATAATACTAAAAATTCTCATTAAATAAATTGAGCTTTTTCAACCACTCTGTTTTTCGTTCTAATAAAAATATGTCTATTAATAAAAATAAAATTCCAAAGCCTAAAAACCATTGGAATTGGTCTTTGAAATCTGCAATCTGCTTGGATTCAAATTCTTTTTTATCCATTTTATCTAATAAATCCTTAATCGTATCTACAACTTCACTTGTACTTGACCCATTTATATACACGCCATTTGCCTCTTGAGCAATTTCTCTAAGTGTATCTTCATTAAGCTTTGTTATTACAGTTTCGCCATTTCTATCTTTCTTATAATTGAGAATAACACCATTTCTCTTAATAGGTATCGGTCCTCCATTTTCGTTACCCACACCAATAGTAAAAATCCGGATACCTTGATCATTTGCTTCTTCGGCTATTTCTGCCGCATCACCTTCGTGGTCCTCACCGTCTGAAATTATGACCAAAATGCGATTAGTTTGCTCCTCGTCATCATAATAGGTTTTTGCCAATTCAATAGCTTCACGAATAGCAGTACCTTGAGATGTCATCATATCAGTGTTCATGTTCTGCAAAAACATTTTTGAAGCCGCATAATCAGTTGTAATTGGTAATTGTGGGAAGGCTTTACCTGCATAGGCGATAATACCAACACGGTCACTACCTAAACTATTAATGATTTGAGTAACCAATTGCTTTGATTTTTCAATACGGTTTGGCGCAATATCTTCGGCCAACATACTTTTTGAAACATCTACAGCAAAAACGATATCCACACCTTGACTTCTGACTGTTTCTAATTTTGTTCCAATCTTTGGATTAACCAATGCTAACACTAAAAACAGAAAAGCAGCACATAATACGACAAGCTTTAATACACTCTTAAATAGCGATTGGTTAGGACTTAAACGCTTCAGTAATGCTAAATTAGCAAACTTTTTCTGAGCTGATTTTTTCCATACTTGTACCAGTATAAATACGAGCACAATAGCAGGAATCACCAGGATAGTCCAGAACCATATTTTTTCGTCTAATCTAAACAAAGCTTCTAAAAATTGTATGTTTTAATAACCATTCTAATAGAATTATAAATAAAGCAAATAATACTAATGGTCTGTATTTTTCTTCGTAATTATAATATTTTCTTTCTTCGACTTCAGTCGTTTCTAGCTTATTGATCTCAGCATAGATTTCAGCTAATTTTCTATTATTCGTAGCGCGAAAATATTTTCCGCCAGTAGCATCCGCAATCTCTTTTAATAGTTTTTCGTCAATTTCTACTTGTGCTCTTCCGTACTGAAATGTATTATCTGGTCTAATCCCAATCGGAGATAATGCCATACCATTTGTTCCTAAACCAATAGTATAGGTTTTAATACCATATTCAACGGCTAATTCACTCGCTGTTTTTGGGTCTATAAATCCACCATTATTAACGCCATCCGTCAATAAAATAATGACTTTACTTTTGGCTTTACTGTCCTTTAAACGATTTACAGAAGTTGCTAAGCCCATACCAATAGCTGTTCCTTGCTGGATGATGGTATTATACTTTATATCACGTAAAGAGCGTAGCACTATATTTTTATCGCTTGTAATAGGTGTTTTTGTAAAAGCTTCTCCAGCATATTCTACTAATCCTATGCGATCGTTTGGTCGGCCGTTTATAAAATCTGCTGCTACTTTTTTAAGTGCTTCTAATCGGTCTGGCTTTAAATCTTTTGCCAACATACTTGCTGAAACATCAATTGCCATAACAATATCGATGCCGCGAGTCGTTTTTGTTTTTGTAGAAACATCTACAGTTCGTGGTCTTGCTAATGCTGTTATTAATAATGCTAAAGCAATCAGTCGTAGCGCAAAAAGTAAGTGCTTGAATTTGCTCCAAAACGAACCTGAAGTTTTAAATCCTTGAACTGATGATATCTTCAATTCTGCGGTTTGTAGCTTTGATTTAAAAAAATACCACACCAATGCTAGTGGCAAAAGCAATAGTAGCCAGAAAAATTCTTTATTTAAAAATTCGATATTCTCTAACATTATTCGGATTCTTCTTCTCGTTTGACATTCTCATTGAGTTCTACAGAGTCAACGATTCTCTTTACAATATCATCAGCATAAGGGTCATCAGTTCTCCAAACTAAAATGATTTGTTGGATAACTTGCTCTGTGGTAAAACTTAAATACATGTACTCACCCTCAAAGTACTCACCTTTAAGTGATGTTGGAAATTCTGCTGTACCAAAAGTTTTGATGCCTTGCGCATCATTTGGTGTCTTAAATTCTTCGTTTTTAGTTATTATGTTTTGGATGCCCTGAACTTCCCATTCTTTTAAACTTTTCTCGATAATAGAGGTGATGTTAAGTGCTTTTTGCTTATCAACATCTTGTTCTTTAAGTTCTCCAATAATAGTGGTCGAGGTTAAAACATAAAAATCATCAACTAAACTTCCATAAGCAAATATTGATGTATCCACTTTTTCTTTTGCTTCTTCTGGTATTTCTACTTTTTGACGTTCTAAAACTTCTGGTGTCTCAATAAAAATCGGTGGAAAACCATAGGCGCTTTTGACCCAATTTCCTTCTAACAATTCAATACTGCTATGTCCTAATATTTTGTCTTTAACGTACTCAAAACCATAAGTAGCAGCAAATCCAATATATGTTGCTACAACTAGAAAAAGAAAAATAGCAGTAGTTAGAATTATCTTCTTTCGCTTTTCTTTACGTTCTTGTGCTTCTTTATATTGCTTATTTAACAATTTCTCTTCTTCACTAGGTTCTGGAAGAGTTAGTTTTACGGCATCTAACTCTTTGACTATTGTCTGCTTATCTAACTCTGCCAGAGCAATATCTGGTTTTGATTTGGCGAATTTTACTAAATCTGCACGCTTAAAAATGGTTTTGATATTTGAAATGGTATCCTTTGTCAATGCAAATTGATTTCCATCTTTTAAAAGCTGAAGTCGTTCTACTAATTCGTCAGTAGTACTCTCTAAAGAATGGTCATAAACTTTTTCATCTAAAAATTTTCGGATAATAAATGTGAGTTCTGAATAGAAACCCTTTAAATCTTCTTGTTCTAAATAACGTTGTCCTTCTAATTTAGAAATTGCCAATTTAGCACGTTCGTATGGTGGTAAAAGTGCGATTTCTTCATCTTCAGTTAATGGTTTTTTTCGCCAAATAAACCAATATAATATAAAAGCAATAAGTGCTATTACTGCTATAGCTAACAATACATACAACCACAAATTGCTAATACTTAATACATACAACCACAAATTGCTAATACTTTTTTCTACTTCGATTATAGGCTTAATATCATAAAGACCTTGATTTGTGGTGTCAATTTCTATGGTATTGACTTCGACTCTTAAAGAATCAGTGAAAAATGGACTATCGCCAATAATAACCTTCTGTCTAGGTATGACGTAAGAGCCAGAATCAAACTGAGTTATTTTATATTGCCGTAACAACTGAAATTTAGATGCCTTTTTTGTGGTATCAATTTTTAAAGCTTCTACAACTTCTAATGGTAAAAATGTTTGTCCTTCTGGAAAGACAACCAACATTGTAGAGTCTGCTTCAACTTTTATTTTATATGAAATCTGTTCGCCAATTCTGATATTGGTTGTATCGATTTCTGTTGTAACTTGACTAAAAGCTGAAAAAGAAAAAAGAAGAAAAATAATAGACAGAAAGCCTGAGGCATGAAACCTTAAGCTTGTAGTTGTCATATTTATATTTCTAAAATAGTGATTCATAAATCGTAATTCGGTTTTATCTTCTTTTAAAGTATCCTAAAAGCTTTTTTACATAACTTTCATCAACACGACAATCAATTGTACCTGCACCAGATTTTGTAAAAGCATCTTTATAATATTCCACTTTTTCTTGGTAAAAGATGCTGTAATTCTTTCTAACTTTTTTTGATGCAGTGTTGACTAAAATTAACTCTCCCGTTTCTTCATCCTGCATTTGTACCATTCCTATGTTTGGTATTTCAGCTTCGTGTTTATCAAATACTCGGATCCCTGTAATATCGTGTTTCCCGGCAGCAATCTTAAGTGTTTGCTTGTAATCGTCCGCAACAAAATCAGAAAGCATGAAAACAATGGCTTTCTTCTTCATCACATTAGATAAGAATTTTATGGCTTCAGAAATATTGGTCTTCTTACTCTTAGGTTTGAACTCCAATAACTCGCGAATAATTCTTAATACATGTGATCGCCCCTTTTTAGGTGGAATAAACAATTCGATTTCATCCGAAAATAAAATCAAACCAATCTTATCGTTGTTTTGGGTTGCTGAAAAAGCTAAAGTAGCCGCTATCTCTGTTACTATTTCGTCTTTAAATTGATTTTGCGTTCCAAATAATTTACTTCCTGAAACATCTGCCATGAGCATCATGGTTAACTCACGCTCTTCCTCAAAAACCTTGACATGTGGTTCATTGGTTCTTGCAGTTACATTCCAATCGATATTACGGACATCATCTCCAAATTGGTATTGTCTAACTTCCGAAAATGTCATACCTCTCCCTTTGAAGGTCGAATGGTATTCGCCACCAAAAATATGATCAGACAATCGACGTGTCTTAATCTCTATTTTACGTACTTTCTTAAGAAGTTCTTTAGTATCCATGTTTTAATTTGCGATTGAGCATTGCTGATTTACGATTTTAAAAAATCGTTATTCGCAATTCTAAAATCTAAGATTTTATGGCACTTCAATGACATTAACAATCTTGTTAATGATATCTTCAGAAGTTATGTTTTCTGCTTCTGCTTCGTAAGTAATACCTATTCTATGTCTAAGCACATCATGAACAACTGCTCTAACATCCTCAGGGATTACATAACCTCGACGTTTTATAAACGCATAACATTTTGCTGCAGTCGCAAGGTTAATACTTCCACGAGGTGATGCTCCAAAAGAAATAAGACCTTTTAAATCTGAAAGATTATAATTTTCTGGATAACGTGTTGCAAAAATAATATCAAGTATATATTTTTCAATTTTATCGTCCATATAAACCTCTCGAACTGCTTCTTGTGCCTTGAGAATTTGCTTAACAGAAACTACGGGGTTTACTTTATCCCAAGATCCTCTTAAATTGGCGCGCATTATCAATTGTTCTTCATTCTTTTTAGGGTAGTCTATTACAGTTTTAAGCATAAAACGGTCAACTTGAGCTTCTGGCAAAGGATAAGTTCCTTCTTGTTCTACCGGATTTTGAGTCGCCATCACTAAAAATGGTTTGTCTAAAATAAATGTTTCATCTCCAATAGTTACTTGTTTTTCTTGCATGGCTTCTAACAAAGCCGATTGTACTTTTGCAGGTGCTCTGTTGATCTCATCTGCTAGGACAAAATTTGCAAAAATTGGTCCTTTCTTTATTGAGAAATCATTCTCTTTAATGTTGTAAATTAATGTCCCAACAACATCTGCAGGTAATAAATCTGGCGTAAACTGAATACGACTAAAACTACCATCAACTGCCTTAGAAAGTGTATTAATAGCCAATGTTTTTGCCAAACCCGGGACACCTTCTAGCAAAATATGACCTTGTCCAAGAAGGCCAATAAGTAATCGTTCCACCATATGTTTTTGACCTACAATAACCTTATTCATTTCCAAGGTGAGTAAGTCTACAAATGCGCTCTCTTTTTCTATCTTTTCATTAATTGATTTAATATCAATTGTATTCGTTTCTTCCATATTTTATTAGTTTTTCAACCGTTTTATCAATATCTAGATATCAGATTTGCAAATTGTTAAAATTATTCTAGTCATGCTGTTAATGATAGGTTAAAAATATTTATGTTTTTTATAATTAGTGTTAACCCTTTTTTGTGTATTATTTTAAATATAATTTGAATATTTTTACTGAAGCCATTAATATGTTTAAAATGTCAAATTATTCAAAAATAATAAGCGGGACTATGACTTGGGGAGTTTGGGGAAAACAATTCTCAACTAAAGAAATGGAAGTCATGATACATCACTGCTTGATGAGTGGTATTACAACTTTTGACCATGCAGATATATATGGTGGATATACGACTGAAGAAGAATTTGGAAAAGCCTTCAATACCTCAGGAATTAATCGAAAAGAAATTCAATTGATTTCTAAATGTGGTATTCAGTACATGAGCGATAATCGTAATAATAAAGTTAAGCATTACGATTACAGCAAAGATTATATCATTTGGTCCGTTGAGGAGTCTCTGAAAAATCTTCATACAGAATATTTAGATTTACTTTTATTACATCGTCCAAGTCCTTTAATGCATCCTAATGAAATTGCGGAAGCCATTACAATATTAAAAAAACAGGGTAAAATTAAAGACTTTGGAGTTTCTAATTTTACACCATCGCAAATGGATCTGATTAGTCTTCGAATGGATATTGATGTCAACCAAATCGAGTTTTCTTTAACAGCACATGATGCAATGCATAATGGCGTTCTAGATTTCATGCTAAACAATGGTATACAACCAATGGCGTGGTCGCCATTAGGCTCCGTTTTTAGAAAAAATACCGAACAAACAAGACGCATACACAAACAACTAGGAGACTTGATGGATAAGTATAACGCTACTGAAGATCAACTTTTATTAGCGTGGTCATTAAAACATCCTTCAGCGATATTGCCCGTTGTTGGCACAACAAACAAAACAAGATTACAAAAAGCTATGGAAGCAACAAAAATTGAATTAGAACTTGACGATTGGTTCTTAATTTTGGTTGCTGCACAAGGACATAAAGTCCCATAAATATTATTAAATATGAAGAAAACAGCATTAATAACAGGCGCTACTAGTGGTATTGGAAGGGCTACAGCTCACGAATTTGCTAAACATGGTATTAATCTTGTATTGTGCGGAAGACGTCAACAGCGTCTTGATAGTGTGCAAAAAGCACTTTCTCGTGAAACAGATGTATACACATTAAACTTTGATGTACGTGATAAAGACAAAACTTTCGAGGCTATAAACTCATTGCCAGAAGCGTTTAGAGATATAGATATACTAATCAATAACGCTGGAAATGCTCATGGTCTTGACCCTATTGAAACAGGTAATACTGATGATTGGGATGCCATGATGGATATTAATGTCAAAGGTCTACTTTATGTCAGTAAGGCTATTATTCCTAGAATGACTGAACGCGAATCTGGTCATATTATTAACATTGGATCATCCGCTGGTAAAGAAGTATACCCAAAAGGGAATGTATATTGTGCTAGTAAACATGCTGTTTTAGCAATTACCGAAGGTATGCGTATTGACTTAAATTCTTATGGAATTAAAGTCAGTGCTATAAATCCAGGTCTGGTAGAAACGGAATTTTCTGAAGTGCGATACAAAGGTGCTCCGAATGCAAATGACACTTACAAAGGTTATAAAGCTTTACAAGCAGAAGATATTGCTGAGGTTATCCAATTTGCAATAAGTAGGCCATCACATGTTAATATTGCAGATGTTTTGATGTTTTGTACAGCGCAAGCAAGTTCTACGATAGTGAAAAAGAAATTTAATACAGTTGATTAATAAACGTCTTTTAATTAAAAATTTACTCGCCCACAACGACGAGAACAGTTTCTATGACAAAAAACGAAAACTCAACCTCAGCTATAAAGAAGGGAAGGCTAAATTTCTAAAACATATTTGCGCACTTTCTAATAGTAATCCTAAAAATAATTCTTACATCGTTATCGGTGTTGATGATACCGATAATAAAATCATAGGTGTTGATTTTTTTGATGACAGCAAAATTCAGAATTTAATTAATGCCTATCTGACAAATCCTCCAATAGTTCAATACGAAAATATTCCTTTTCCACATTTACCAGATGATAAAGTCATTGGTTTAGTGACTATTAGAGCCAATAAAGGATTAACTTCTCTTCGCAAAAATATTTGGAAATATTATGGTGGCGCTGTGTTTTTTAGAGATGGTAGTATGAGTATGCCTAAAGTATTTGATATTGAAATTAAAGATGTTAATTCTGTGATTGTCTCAGCTATAGAAAATCACGCACTAAACAATATCGAGCTAACTTTAAATGGTGTTTTTGACTTTATGAAAAAACGTGAAGACTACTCGCCAAAGTATAAAGTTTTTAAAGAATATTTTGTGCTCTGTTGGGCAGGACAAAAAAAGGAAGTCAAAGATAAAATCTTTTATTCACGAGTTGATATTGAATTAATTAACGAGCAGCGTCGTTTGTTTTACTCCGCTTTAGATGAAGTTTCTATTGCAAATTCTGAAAATAAATTTTCTATAATTGAGTACGTAAAACTAGGACTTCATAATAAACATAAATATTACAAACTTGAAGAAACAGTTATAGAATTTGGACATAATGGCAACTACTCTATCGAAACTAATCTATTATTCGAACCACCGCAGTTTGATAAAAAAATATTACACCATATCTATAATTCTAACAATGCTTTGATAGAAAAATTAAAAAAAGAAATGCCATTGTATATTAATGAAACTAACGATTTGAAAAATCTATCTGCGACATATCTTATTTGTTACCTCAATGGTTTTGAAAATGCTATTGATAAGCTCGAAGAAGTTAAACCACTTTTAAAATCTTACAGTAAGGAAATTTATGAAGGTTATAAGTTAACTATGCGGATTTTAAGAAAAGTAAGGTATAATTGAGTCTTGTATTTGAAACATATCACGGTAATTTTTATAAAAAAAACCACATTAAACATGTGGCTTTTTTTTATTAAATTTTATGGATTATAAATCAAACTTAATACCCTGCGCCAATGGTAATTCATCAGAGTAGTTTATGGTATTAGTTTGTCTTCTCATATAAATTTTCCATGCATCAGAACCTGACTCACGTCCGCCACCTGTTTCTTTTTCACCTCCAAAAGCGCCACCAATTTCAGCACCAGAAGTGCCAATATTTACATTTGCAATCCCGCAATCAGAACCTGCATATGAAAGGAATTTTTCGGCTTCTTTCATTTCGTTAGTCATGATAGCAGATGATAATCCTTGAGCAACTCCATTTTGTTTAGAAATGGCATTTTCAACCTCTCCAGAATATTTCATTAAATATAAAACTGGTGCAAATGTTTCGTGCTGTACAATTTCAAAATGATTTTCTGCTTCAATAATAGCTGGTTTAACATAGCATCCAGACTCGTAACTTTCGCCTTCTAAAACACCGCCTTCAACTAATATATTTCCGCCTTCAGCTTTTGCCTTTTCAATTGCTGATAGATATGTACTCACTGCGTCTTTATCAATTAATGGCCCAATATGATTGTTTTCGTCTAAAGGATTTCCAATAGTTAATTGTCCATATGCACCAACAATAGCATCGCGTACTTTATCATAAACAGATTCATGAATAATCAATCGTCTTGTAGATGTACAACGTTGCCCGCAGGTTCCTACAGCGCCAAATACAGCTCCGGGAACAACCACTTTTAAGTCAGCCGTTGGTGTAATAATAATCGCATTATTACCTCCTAATTCTAACAACGATTTCCCAAAACGTTCAGCAACTGTTGCACCAACGATTCTACCCATTCTTGTAGAACCCGTTGCAGAAACTAAAGGAATTCTGATGTCTGTAGTCATAAATTCACCGACTTTGTAATCACCGTTAATGATACAAGAAATACCTTCTGGATAATTATTTTCTTTCAAAATATCCGCAATAATATTTTGACAAGCTACAGAGCATAAAGGTGCTTTTTCAGAAGCTTTCCATACACATACATCACCACAAATCCATGCTAAAGCCGTATTCCATGCCCATACTGCAACAGGAAAGTTAAACGCAGAAATAATTCCAACAACTCCTATTGGGTGCCATTGCTCTCTCATGACATGTCCAGGTCTTTCCGAAGGAATAGTTTGCCCATTCAACTGCCTTGACAGTCCAACAGCAAAATCGCAAATGTCAATCATTTCTTGAACCTCACCATAACCTTCTTGCAAAGATTTTCCCATTTCGTAAGACACTAGCTTACCTAGTGGTTTTTTTAAATCTCTTAGTTTGTTTCCGAATTGACGTACAACTTCTCCACGAACTGGTGCAGGCACATCTCGCCAATATAGAAATGCCTTGGTTGCGGTATCCATTACCTTATCGTAATCTGCTCTTGTCGTTGTTTTTATTTTTGCTATTAATTGTCCATCTACTGGTGAATATGATTCGATAATCTCTCCATTAGAAAAATTTTCAGAACCTATTGAAGTTCCTTCGTTTACAGCTTTAACACCTAATTGCTCAAGTGCTCCTTTTATTCCGAAATCAGTTGCTACTGTTCCCATATTATATTGATTTTTAGTCTGATTATTTTCCGCGAAGATAACAATAAATTGTTGCTTTAAGATAGTATTTTATATTGATAAAGCATCAAAAAATTTATGAACATTTTAACAATAGTTAAAAATTTAAACTAAAAAGAAACTGCGTATCTAATTTAACAAGAATAGGCCAAATTTACAACAAAAAGAACAAGTTTCGATGGCTAAAAAACTATGTTTTTAATGATCCAACGCGAATTTTTACCAGTGAAGAAACTATAGTTTTCGACGGTAAGGTACGCAAGCAGAAGCAATGTATGACAATGATTATCTAGTTAGAAATAAAGGTCGTTGGGTTACCGTAGAAAAATAATTTATGAAAAATCAAGAATCTTATTACGCTGTCATTTTTACCTCAACCCAAACAGAAACCATTAAGGGCTATTCTGAAATGGCAGACCAAATGGAAGCATTAGCAAAAAAACAAAATGGTTTTTTAGGTATTGAAAGCGCTAGAAGTTCTGTTGGAATAACAGTTAGCTACTGGAAAAATTTAGACGCTATAAATCAATGGAAAGCCAATACAGACCATTTATTTGCGCAACAAAAAGGACGCGAACAATGGTACAATTGGTATAAGGTTAGAATTTGTAAAGTAGAACGCGAATATGAGTATTTAAATTACTAAATAATAGAATCAAATATTATCGTTTTAAAGTAAAATGCCCAGTAATATTTTGATTATCTAATACAATAGAATACCAATAATCTGCCGTAGGCATTAAATTACCTTTATAAGTGCCATCCCACCTGGCATTGGTATTAGTTGCAGAATATAATAGTTTACCATATCTGTCAAAAATATAAACTTTGAAATTACTAAAAAATTGAGCAATATTTAAAGAAAATAAATCATTGTTTCCATCTCCATTAGGTGTCATGTACTTCTGAATAAAAATATGTAAATGCTGCATAGTAGCTATAAAAATACATTCAAAAGATTTTACATATATCGTATATAAACCACTTGGTAAAGAATTAAACACATTATTAGACTGGTAATTTATACCATCAATTGAATACTGATAGTTTCCATTACCTAATACATTCACAATAATTGAACTCTCTACTGTATTTATATTATTTATAATAGGATTATCAGTATGATTTACATTAAATTCTATAATTTCTGTAAAACAACCATCAGTAACTTCAACCACGTAAACACCTTCAATATCAATAGAAATAGAATCTGT
>ERZ1048068.1161-NODE-1161-length-20948-cov-5.014407_pt1 | contig 20948 bp, 11 predicted proteins | sample MGYA00383098_ERZ1048068 | MGnify/ENA primary metagenome ERZ1048068 (study PRJEB29581, sample SAMEA5548368) | metagenome | biome: marine; feature: coastal; material: water | depth 1 m | study: Short-term variability in the microbial, nano- and picoplankton... | reverse complement strand
AAGAAATTCCTTGAAAAGAGGCCTTCTTTTCCCTAGATGGCAGGATGTCGCTATTAGCAGGAAAGAGGGGAATCGTAACGGGACTGGTCAACGAATACTCGTTCGCTTACCACATTCTGAAAAGCCTTCAGGCCCATGGGGCGGAAGTCGGGTTGGCATATCTTCCTGGAAAAGCGGTTGAACGCCGGATTACAAAGATTGCCGAGAAAGAGGGTGTCTCCTTCGCCTGCCCGATGGATGCTCAGTCCGACGAATCGATCGAGAACGGGTTTGCCGCGATCAAATCCGATTTTGGTGACATCGATTTTTTCGTTCATTGCATCGCCTTTGCCAAGTCGGAAGACCTCGAGGGTACTTTTGTCGACACCACCCGCGAGGGCTTTGCGTTGGCCTTGGATGTCAGTGCTTACAGCCTGATCCCGATGGCGAGGGAAGCAGCCAAGCTCATGCCGGATGGAGGTTCCATTGTGACACTCAGTTATCTCGGTAGTGAAAAGGTAATTCCCAATTACAATGTCATGGGCGTCGCCAAGGCGGCCCTGGAGGCATCGGCTCGCTATCTGGCCTATGATTTGGGATCGCAGGGTATTCGAGTCAATGCCATTTCTGCCGGTCCGCAGAAAACCCTGGCCGCATCAGCCGTTGGAGATATCGACAAGATGATCGATTACACGTCGAAGGTGGCTCCGATGAAACGAAATATCGAAGGACAGGATGTGGGCGACAGCTCTCTCTATTTATTGAGCAGCCTTTCCAACGGGGTTACCGGAGAAGTGCTCCACGTCGATTGCGGTTACTCGATTATGGGCGCTCCGCCAATGGATACCTTCGAGTGAGATTGAGCTTTTTTACTCCCCACAGTCCCATAGCCGGACGGAATCAAAGAGGATTCGGCAATCCTCTCCGCCCTTGAAAGTGAATCGTTGGCCATTTTGAGCCTTCGGATTCTCAATTGTCACTTTCTCGTGTTCATAGGTTTTGCCGACTCCATTGACGGTGATTCGGATGGTGCCCTTTTTGTATTCGATGATCAAATCGATCCATTCATTGAGCGCCATTTCTGAATCGGGCTCCGCAAAAGACGGGCCGTCATTCGGCAGTTTGATCCTGTGCCCCCCGCCTTCCAAAATTCCCAGGCTGATCATGTGATGGCCGATCTGAAAACTCGGGCGGCCTGGTGTGAGTTTTGGTTTCTCAAACTTGTAGCGCAAATGACAGACAAACTGTTCCGGGATTTGGTTGAGATGTCCCACCGGCTCAAGGCCCAGATAATGATCACGCTTCAGCTTTTTCATCGCTTCCTCGCGATTGGTGAATTGCGGTTCAATGATCAGCGTTCCGTCCTCGATCTTCGTGCCCTTGGTGCCCCAGCGCTCACGGTTGAGTTCCCATTAAAATCATCGGAGTAAACGAGCTTTCCGTATTGAAACAGTTCAGATTTGAAAGCCGGTTTCTCTGCGCTGAGATTCACGCAGAGCGCGATCAGGAGGATAAGAGAGCATTGTTTGGTTTTGTTCTTTATCGGTTGGTAAAATCTATTGTCGAGGCGAAAAAATGAGCCTCCGCTACAGGTCCACAAAATGGGATGGGTTTGGACAAAAAGTTTAATATTTTCAGGGATTTGAACTCCATTAAACAATCGAACGTGAAACGGCAACGCGAACAATCATGTCGGATTCTACTTCTATACGGAAGCGAGGAATCGTAAAGTTAGCGTGTGATTTTCCCTGTCTGCCTTTTTTATGAATGCGCGATCATTTTTCCTCCATCTGCTGAGCTTGCTCGTACTGCCTGTAGTGGCGGACGACTACCAGCCTGTTGATACACAACCGCCCGGACCCGATCCCGTTTCGCCGCAAGAAGCAGCGGAACTCATGTCGGTGCCGGATGGATTCTTGGTCTCCCTGTTTGCCGGCGAACCGGAGGTTCGCCAACCTATTGCCATGCAGACCGATCATCGCGGACGCATCTGGGTCGCGGAGGCCTATTCGTACAAGGAATGGGAGATGAAGGGGGAGGATCGAATCATTGTGTTTGAAGACTCCGACAACGATGGAAGCTTCGATTCACGTCACATCTTCTACGCCGAGGCTACGCACCTGTCCGGGCTGGAAGTAGGCTTCGGAGGTATCTGGATCTGCAACTCGCCCAATCTCGAATTTATCCCTGATCGCAACGGCGATGATATTCCTGATGGCCCACCCGAGGTGGTGCTGGATGGTTTCACTGAACAGGGAAAACACAATTTTTTCAGTGGCCTGACTTGGGGCCCGGATGGTTGGCTCTACGGCCGCCACGGCATTACCGCGTCCTCCCTTGTCGGTGTTCCCGGTACTCCCGAAGAGGAACGCGTCGACGTCAGTTGTGGAATCTGGCGCTTGCATCCGGTGAGCCACAAGTTTGAGGTCGTCGCCCGTGGTACCACGAATCCCTGGGGTCTGGACTGGAATGAAATGGGCGAGATGTTCATGACCGGCAACGTCAATGGTCATCTCTGGCACGTCATACCAGGGGCCTACTATCCACGCATGCACGGGCAGGGATCAGTCGCACACGTCTACGATCGCATCCCCTTGACTGCCGATCATCTGCACCACGAGGGCGAGTGGACGGATCGAAGAAACTTTCGCGATAACGCCGCAGGTCTTACCGATCATTTAGGTGGTGGCCATTCGCACTGCGGGGCAATGATCTATCTCGGTGACAACTGGCCGGAAAAATATCGTGATACCATTTTTCTCAGCAACACTCACGGCCGCCGCCTCAACAACGACATCCTGCAGCGCAAGGGCTCGGGCTATGTGGGCACGCACGGTGAGGATTTTATGAAATCCAATCAACCCTGGTATAAAGGCGTCACCCAGATTTACGGACCTGATGGAGGGGTTTTCCTGTCCGACTGGACCGACAACGGTGAGTGTCACGACAACGATGGCGTTCACCGCACCAGTGGTCGGATCTACAAGATTGTCTACGGGAAGGTGGAAAATCCCGGGCCGATCGATTTATCAAAGTACTCCAACCTCGATCTGGTTGCCCTGCAACTGAACCGCAACGACTGGTATGTGCGTCATGCTCGTCGGATTCTGCAGGAACGCTTCGTAGTCGGTCTGGATGTTAATGATGCCCGAATGGAGTTGATGCGTCTGTTAGACGACCTTAAGCAGCCGGTTGATCGCCAACTGCGTTTCCTCTGGGCACTGCACAGCACCGGTGGAGTAGAGAATAAACGGCTCACTCAACTCCTGACAAACAAGGACGAACACATGCGCAGTTGGGCAGTTCGCCTGATAGGGGAGGGGGGGGCGCCGAATGAAGAGCAGTTGAAAATCATTCGTGAATTGGCCAGTAACGGGGACTCCCGCCTCGTCCGCCTCTACGTTGCTTCAACATTTCCTCGTTTTTCAGAAGCGCAGCAATGGAGCTTAGCGGAGGATTTGCTGGGGGATTTCGGCTACGCCAAAGATCAAAATCTGCCCTTTATGATCTGGTATGCTCTCCGTCCACTAGTGGAGTCGGACCCAGTTCGCGCACTGGATTTTTTGGCTATCTGTCATGACCCTCAGGTCTACAAGAACATCGTGCGGCGAATTGCTTCCGACTTTGATTTGAACTCCGAGTTGATGCCTCGATTGATCACATCGATTATCACCAGCCTCGAACAGGGGCAGGTGGAAAATGCGCGGGCCGGGGTGCGCGGAATCGAGCAGGCACTCCACGGGCTGAAAGGCATCGACGCGCCGGCCAATTGGGCGCTGGTAGCAGAATCTAACGATGCCGGGGTTGTGGAGGAGGCTGAAAAATTGTCGCCGGTCTTTGACCGAGCCAGCCCGATGACCGCTAATGACTGGCTGCAACTTTTTGACGATCAGACCCGTCGCAATCAGGCCATCCGCGAACTGGCCGCCTATGATGACCCGAAGATCGCCAGTGCCATTCTTAAACCATACTCCCGCTACCTGGCCGATGATCGACAGGCGGCCATCGCAACTTTGAGCACTCGCGTCTCCTATGCCGGCCCGCTTCTGCGGGCCATGAAGCGAGGTCAGGTCGAACCTGGGGACATGTCCGCATACTACGCTCGCCAGATTTTCAACCTCGGTGATGAAGGTCTCAACAAACTATTGGAGGAAGTATGGGGACAATTGCGCCAGAGCCCCAAAGAAAAACAGCAACTTGTGGCATTCTGGCAGTCGAAGTTGACTCCTGAGATTCTGGCAGGTGCCACGATCTCGAACGGCAAGGCCATGTTTGAGAAAACCTGCGTTTCCTGCCACGCAATCTATGGGGAAGGAGGGACCCTTGGACCCCACCTTGATGGCAGCGATCGAAAAAATCTCTACTACCTTCTCGAAAATCTGATCGACCCCAACGCGGTGCTTCCTCAGGACTATCGAATGAATGTCATTACTCTCGCGGACGGCCGTGTTTTGAGCGGCAACATCGCTGCCAAAACTAGACACACGATCACTCTAGCCGGCCTCGAAAGCGCAGAAGTGATTCCGATTTCGGAGATCGTGGAACAGAAGCAGTTCGACCAGTCGATCATGCCGGAAGGCTTGCTGCAAACCATGAGTGAACAGGATGCCATCGACCTGATTGCCTTCCTGCAGCAATAGGGCAGATGGCGTGACGGGATATTGCCATTGCGAGTGGTGTCGAAGTCCGGAAGATTCAAAATGATAGGAAATTATTTTTCAGGGGATCAGGTCAAGCCGATTGCGATCGGCGGGATGGATGGCTTTCGCGACAGGCATGGTTCCCGTAAGGAATCTCGTCGTAAGCTGCTGACTCGATCTGCATGTTACCGAGTTTGTAGGATCATCAGTTAGTCGCAAGGCAAACCTTCACGGGAAAAGTCGAGGACAGGGACGATGACGAGGTGTGCACACGATGGTAATAAAGAAATTCCTGTCAGTTTTTCAGCCATCCGGCTTGACGGAAAGAACTACCTGTTGCGAATATCGTAAGGGACCAGTTTTTCCTTCCCGGGGCAATATGAGATTTAGACAAGCTAAAACAGCGTGGATTTTTTTGATCCTTTTCACTATTCCCTACAGTATTCACTCACAAACTGTAATCGACTTCGGAACGGCGAAAATCGCGGGCTCTTTGACTGGGCTGAATGATGACACCCCCCACGTCTCAGGTACACCTCTGGGAGCTGGCGTCTCTTTTGATCTCATTGTATCTGTTGCCGAGACGGGCGGTAATCCCCTCGGCATCAACACCGGGCCTGACGGTTTCGGGGCATCGGGAGGCAGCCCTTCACTCCTCGATAATCGAAATGACCTCAACTCTGCCAACGACGAAACAGTAACCTTCACTCTGGCCAACGTTACTGGGCTCGCTGCGGGGCAGTCACTGCGCATCTCCGGCATTCGCATCCTTTTCGGAACTAATGCCGCTCCGGAATACTATTCACTTAGCAATGGTAGCGCAGGGTCTCTTTCCGCCGATAATCAGCTGCTGCCGATTGCCGATCAGACGAGCATCACCCTGACTGCCTCGGGCCCTGTCAGCGGAAGCCCTGCCGATACCCGGTTTGCTGTGGATGAATTGCACCTCAAGGTTCTTGGCTCAGGCACAGACGGTGGCAATGACGAATTGCAAATCACCTCTTTCGGGAGAGATGATTCCAACAACCCGGAAATCAGGTTTATCTCAAGTGTGGGGAAGTCTTATGATTTAGAGTCTTCTTCGGACCTTGTCGTCTGGTCGATCATTGCCACGCTAAGCGGCACGGGTAGTGAGATCGCTTTTACAGATACCTCTACCGACACGACAATGGATCCGAAGAAATTCTTCCGTGTCAAAATTTCCCCACCTTCCAAAGGGCCACTCGTCGACGAGCAATTGATCTCGATTTCTCAGACCTGGTCAGAGGAGCCCGGTGGTTACGACCGGACTGCTCTCGTTGCCGTGCCCACGACAGGAACACCTCCTTTCCCTGTTGTTATCATGCTGCACGGGAGTGGGGGTAACACCGGATTCATCAACGGTCTGGGCAATCGTCTCAACAGTGTCATTCGCGTTGCGCCGCAAGGTTACGGTAATCAGTGGAACGTCGATGCCGAACCCAACACCGATGCTCCCGATGTTGCCTTCATCAACGACCTCATTACCGAGTTGAAGAGCTATTCCAATGTTGATACCACCAATTTTTCCGTTTACGGCTCCTCCAATGGGTCGGGGATGGTAAACCGGCTGATCATCGAGCTGCCGGGAGCGGCTTTCCAGAAGGCTGCCGGAAAAGTTTCGCAGATGATAACCAAGATGTATCAGGGCGGAACTTTCCGGGCTGACCCTGCGAACAATCATACTTATTCTCAACTTGTTACTCCCGCTGCGGGAAGGAAGATTCTCAATATCTGCGGTTCTGCCGATCCGTTAATTCCCTACCTCGGCGGTGCCGGCGTGGGCACGGTCTTCATGGATGCACAGGAAAGTATATTTCGTTTTGCCCAGGCAATGGGCTATACCGGAATCCAGATTCCAGATGCCTCTGGGGTTTCTGGTAATGGTACTAACCGCCCGGTCGACATCATCGAGTATTCTTACCTTGGCGGACAGGTCATCCACTACAAGGTCATCGGTGGCAATCACGGGCTTGCTCCCTATGCATCCGAGGCGAGCGATCTTGTTGCCGACTTTCTTCTCGACTGAAGCTCCGTCTAACCTTTTCCAAGAGTAGTTCGTTGATTCGAAATTTCTGGAGGAGGAGAAGACATCCGACATATTGCAAAGAAAAAATACGCAAGGGCGCTAAATCTCTTTGGCTCGTCGAAAAAGACCAAAGCCAACTGCCGGATTACGTGGTCGCTTCGCGGCGAAATTGCCGAAACCTGTTAACTCCCACCTCCACCAATCTGCTGACGCGCATTCTTCGCCTTTATCACTGCGAACACCGTCCACTCACCAGTTCTCGACGCGCTCAGAAAAAATCCGGCAGGGTCGAAGCTCCCCGGAAGTCTAACTGTGACGCGATGCAACCATCTCATCACAACTGAGCAAAATTCAGCGTTTATCCTCAGCTGTGATGATTCCATCACCATTCACATCTACGTTTGGAAATTGGCCGCGGAAAATCCTCAGGTGTTCCTCGCGAGTGAGTTTGCCGTCCCTATCTTTATCGCCACCCTTGAGCGCGTTGGGGTGGGGGAATTCACTTGCATCGAGCAGGCCGCTTTTGTCTTTGTCCATCGGATCGAACTGCTTGGCACGGTATCCGACGAACTCTTCCATGGTGATGATTCGGTTGCCATCGACGTCCATGTCGCGAACCATGCCGGGGTTGAGAATCCTGATCGGTGAGCGTTCGGGTTCATCGGTTGTTCCAACAAAGTGATTCGGCGTATTGCCAAAGTTCGCCCGAAATGCATCAAGCGATTGGTCGTAGTCGACATCAGGAACAATCCACAAATTACGAAATGAAACGCCCGTGCCTTTGTGGTCCTGAATCCTGAGCGGTCGTTTTCCATGCGGCTTGTACGGTCCGCCGACTTCACCATAAACCCACACATCATCGTGAATCAGCACGCCGTTGTGGAAAATCGTCGCGCGCAGCGGCTCGTGCACGCTTCCGTCCTTTCCGAACTCGGGGGCCTTCATCAAAATGTCGTAACTCTGCCACTCGCCGGGTTTTCGACAGGCGTTCACTCGGGGTGGGTGCTGGCCGTAGATCGCGCCGCAATGCCCGTCGGCAAAGGTCGGATTCTGGTAGCTGTTGAGGACCTGCAATTCGTAGCCAGACATCAAAAATACTCCTGAATTTCCGAAGAGCTGACCGGTCCATTCCGGATCATCGGAAGGATCGAAACAAAACTCGAGATGGATCCTGGCATTGCCATAACTTTCCCTGGTTTCGTTGTTGCCTTTACCGCGTGGCATCACGCCTTCGGCGTCGAATTTCCAATCTGGATTGGTCCATTGAGCAGTGTCGAGCACGGTTGCCTCCACGGGGGCGGGCAGGTTGCATTCTCCTGCCGGAAGCGGCTCGACTATCGGTGGAAGCGGGCGGCGTTTGTCGTTGCGATCCCAGCTGGAGCCAGCGAGCGACCAGCCTACATTTCGTCCCGGACGAGGTTCTTTGGCGGGCCGAAGTTTGTTCGCGGTATAGAAAATTGTGTCGAAATCGAGTGATTTTCCGTTCGCCGATTTCTGCCCGGGAAATTGCAGGGCGTAGATCTTGTTGGCAGTCAAAGGCACATCGAAGGTTACAGATTTCCGATCTTTTGAAATCACCACGGCACTGACTTCGTGTTCCTTTTCATCTACCGGCGGCGAGCCGTAGGTGCTGTAGTAGTGGTAGTGATAGGATTTCGCGGAAGGTGTCACGTCCCCGGCAAGCGGCTGTGTGAACCTCACCTCAAATCCCGTCTTCTTGAGCGAGGCCGACTCAATTGCGAACGGCGTGGTTTCACCATCCCACTTCACATATTGCAATGCGGTGCGCTTGCCGCCGACGCTAAACCAACCACGCCCCACCTGCGCCGACCAAAGGCGACCTTGCGAATCGAAGGACAGCTTTACCGGCCCCGATTCGAGCCCGCGAAGGAAATCGACACACCATCCCTGGTAGTCACCGTCCACCGTTTCCACGCCGCAGCGGAAGTAGTTTGACTGGCGCTGGTCGCAGAGAAACATCTGGCCGGAGAACGAACCAAATTTCCCTTCGGTCGTATCCCAGATCGGGCTGCCCGGAGAATTGGCAATCGTTTCGCGCGGAAACCAGACCGCAGGAGGGGTTCGCATTTTGTCAAAATCCGCTGCCGTCATGGAAAGCACTTTTTCTCTGGTAAAATCCGGCCGCGCCGGAAGCGACGCAGGGTGTCCGTAAAAATTTCCTTCACGCACATGATAGAGGCAACAATCCGCAACCCAATCGCCCTGGTTATCTGTGATGAACAACTCGTTATTCGGACTCATTCCGATGCCGCAAGGCGAACGAAATCCGCCAGCGAGCGGTTGAAAGTGCCCGAGCCGATCTGAGCGATATACCCAACCCCGCCAAGGGGCGGTGTAAGCCATATTACCTCCTCCTTTGCCCTGTTCCTTGCCATCGGGCACAATAAACTCGCCGCGTGCAGCCAGATTGAGCGACGCATATTTCCGCCCTAACGAATCCACCACGGGACCATAGTGATACTCATGATACTCGCCCGTAATACCAAACGTATCGGCGACGCATTCGTAGCTATCGCAGATGCCGTCTTGGTTGGTATCGCGAAGCCGCGTTAGTTCGGGCTTCTGTGCCACGTAGTAGGCATCTTCTTTCGCGTCGTAGTAGATGCCATTCGGCTCCATTAGGTTCTCGGCAAAGCGGGTCCACTTACTGTCACTGTATTCCCAAACCTCGCCTTCCCACGAGACGACCGCGAGCGTGCCGTCAGGCTTGTGGCAGAGACCAAGGATGGTGAGCGCACCTTTTGGCAACTCCACTGTTTCGATTTTGTAGCCAGCCGGAATCTGAGCGGAAGCGGTGATCGTAAAAAGAAGCGCCAACGCGAGAGCGAAGCTGAAAACTGAGATGGGACCGTTTCGGCGATCAAACAGGGTTGGTTCGTTCATGTAACAGGGGTGGTTCGTGAAGAGACGGGGTTGGCTCGTAGATTATTGGTTCGTCAGGGCGAAGCCGCTCTCTCCTTTCGGAGAAATGACGAGAGTTCGTTCCTGTCCATCGACCTGAGAAACGATGACGGCACTTTCCCCCTGGATTTCGTAACGAAGAAATCGCACCATCTTCCCATCCAGCGCGGACGTTTCTGCACCTTCGATTGACTCCCCGTTTATTTCCGAAGGCTTCGCGCTGCGATCAGGCAGGGACGGCGTCTGGTTGATCTCGGCCGAGTGCCAGGCGGCCAACACGCGACCATCGACGGGGTGATAAGCGACGATGACTTGATTGGGCAACAGGCAGAACAAGACACGAGAGGGAAGGCCATTGATCCACTTTCGGACAACCTGCGCTTCGCCTGGTCGTGCTCGGACGAACTTGGGGATATTCCCCTGCAAACTGCGACCGTTCAGGACAAAGTGCCTGCCGGACTTGCTTCGAACCGAGCCGCTGAATCGATAGCTGTGCGCCGTTTTTTCCTCGTGGAATATTTCCAAATCATATACACCCGGCTGCAAGGATATGGTCTTGCTGACGTGAGTGCTTTTGTCCGTCTTCTCGTCTGAGTAGAAAACTTCCCCCCCATCGAGAAAGATTGACGTTCTCCCATTTGGCCGGGCGGAAAAAGTGTAGTCATTCGCCTCGCTGATGTAGAGCTTCGACTGCCCGCGCAGAATTCCGTTGGTGTTGCGCTCAGCGTAGTAGTGATTCTCCGGAAGTGGGGTTTGTGACAGAGACTCGATCGAATTGAACAGCTCAGGCGTGAATCGTTTTCCGGCAAAATAGTCGCGCGGATAGATGGAGCGAACCGTCTCCCGGAGTCCCTCCTGCTTCGACAAAATGAAATCCCGCAGCGCCATCCGATCCGCTTCCGGGAACACCGCTTCGTAGGGAATCATCGGTGAACCGGGAACGCCCTTGTTGATGACTTTCAAAATCGCCTCGGGCGAGGACCCATGCTGCCAGTAGCTATCGTTCAGCGCCGGGCCTTGTCCGCCTTCCAGATTACGGCCGTGGCAGTTGAAACAGAGCTGCGAGTAAAGGGTCCGACCGCGTTCGGCTGAGCCCGTCGCGACGGTTTCTTCACCAGTCGGAATCAACGCACCAACCACAAGTTCGGCGACCAATTTGTTGCCCGCTTCATTCAGGTGAACGCTGTCAGAAGTGAGGATTCCTTCAGTTAAATTCTGTGGGTTGTTCGCCTTCAAATGGGCAATAAATGCCATCCGAAGATCGAGTAGTTGAGACTTGGTCTCCGTGGCGACTTTGCGACTGATGTTTGCATATTCGTCCAGCTTCTCATCGTCAGGATTGGTTCCGTCGGATTTTTCGCCAATCACCGTGGGTGTGCACAAAATCACCCGCGCACCTGCCTCATTGATCTTTTGGACTATCTCGTGCAACCCGCTCTCAAAGTCCTCCGGCGTCGTTCCTTTCCCTCCTCTGGCGACTACTTTGGGATGACTCCAATGCCAGACGTCATTGATTCCAATATAGATGAAAACAATCGTCGGCTTGTGATCGAGCACATCGGTTTGCAGCCGCTTCTGGCAATCGGGAACTTTGTGGCCACCAATTCCCGCTCCGATCAATTTGAGATTCAGCTCAGGATGAAGCTGCTTCAACTGTTCGGAAGCTATCGTGATGTAGCCTCTCGGCCGAGCCCCCGCGGCCGTGATGGAATCTCCGAGAAACACGATGCGGTCGTTTTTCGCCAGGCCATCCTGAGCAGAAGCAGAAATCGAGCCCGCCGCAAAAACGACGCAGAGCAGAATTTTTGGAAGAAGAGAGTTCGTCATAGGGTTCACCGAATCGGGTGTAGTCTCCGCAAGCCCGGCAGGAAATGAAATGCACAGAGAGGAGTTTTTCTGTATCCTATTCTGCTGCTGTATCCATGCCAAAAAATATCCGCGTCCAATCCCAAGCCAAGTCGACTTCCATCATCGGGGAACGGCTCGCCGATGTTCCCACATTTGGCTTTGATGTGCTCATTCACCAGTGTGTCCGCCTCGAAAAGTGGGAAATTTCTGGTCCGGGAGCACCTTTCTGGCGGCTTTACTATCCACTTAGCGCGGGAGCCTTTCTGGTGAAGGATTCAGAGTCTGCGCCTCTCGATACCGGCATGCTGTATCTTATCCCGCCGCATTCAGAACTACAATTTGAGGCGCGGCAATGTTTCAGCAAATGGTATCTTCACTTCACCGTTAGCGGCCTTGTCAAGGCTCCCATGCCGGGGGTTTATTGCATCGAACCTTCCCATCGAATCGCAGAGCTGCTCGCCGAAGTGTGTCCGGCAAGGGATGCTGATCCGGTTTTGTCTCATCCAGCTTTCCTCTGGCGCGTGACGGAATTCCTTTCGCTGGTTCTCTCTCACGCTCCCGACGCCCTTTGGAACGCTGCCATTTCCGACCCACGATTGGAGCGTGCCATTGCCCTGATGGAATCCGATTTCACCGAAAAACTTACGGTGTCGACCATCGCCAAAACGGCTGGCCTCAGTGAGCGAGCCGTGAGCGAGTTGTTCGTTCAGCACACGGGCCTTTCGCCCATTCGCTACCTCATCGAGTTGCGCCTGAATCACGCCTATCGTCTTTTGAAGCAGACCGATCTCCCCATCGAGTCTGTGGCCGAGCAAGCCGGATTCGCCAATCGTTTCTACCTCACCCGAATCATGAAAAAGTATCGAAACAACACGCCTGCGGCCTTTCGCGTGCAGATGAAAGGGTAGTATAAGATGGGAGAAGGGCTGAACTGAGTCCGGTCAACAGAGCATAGCGGTAAGCGCTGGTGCAGAGTATCGATCTCTACGCGATCTATCGGTTTGGTTCAAAAAAGTTTAGCAGTTCAAACCCTGACTGGAAGATTATCTGTGACGCTATGCAGACAGAGTGTGAATGATTTTGGCGGTCAAAGTAGCACGGTCAGGCAATCTGGTTTTCAGGATACGGATCAACACCTTGGGGTTTCTTCGTTGAGATATTCCCACCTTGAGAAGGTGGCAGCCTGTCCAATTTTGATCCCGGCCTCATCGATAAGGTTCCAAACTGTGGCCCTTTTAATGCGAAATCTGCGACCGCTTGAGGAGATCCGGACTCCCGAGTAGTCGTCGATGTAGCCTTGACGGGCGACCGTCGTAAGCAGGCGATCTCTTTCGGCCCGCTCGAGTGCCTCCGCCGTAAAGCGGGAAGGGGTCGAGGTAAATTGGGCCCAGTCCATTTCGAACAGGTCCAGCGCGGCCTGGTTTCCGTAAGTCAAAACAGGGTCGGCTGCCGCGTTATGAGAGGCCACGAAGAAAGGAGCTTCCCAAATAGCCTTAGCCGATTTATCGGGAGTAAGGTCAGTTATCAGAGCCTTTCCAGTCAACCTCTGGTAGCTCGAAAGGAGGAGTTCGACGTGACGACGAAGAAAGAAGTTCTGCTCGTTTGGAGAATCCATGGAACCGCGAGTTTCGATGATTGCGGTATCAACGCAATCAAATCAATAGCGAGATCACTTCGCAACCAACCAATCCCTCACCGCCTCGACGTTTTTGAACTCGGGAATCCACGCCAGTTCTTCAGGAAGATCGGTCGTGAATTCACAACGCATGCGTATAGGGTGAGCTCCAGATTCAATGGCCGCATGCTGATTGTAGATGCGATCGTCAACGAGAATGGTTTCCTGAGGCTTAAGCTTATACTTTTGATAGCAATCTCTCAGTCGATCGATCTTAGCGGTGTCGTGCATGAATTCGCCGTGTTGGACACACTCGATTATTAGAAAGTCGGTCACAGGTGCGAGGACGTCGTTAAGATAAGCTAGCTTGGCCTCGATATCGAAGGTCGCAGACATAGTGAACTGCCGATAACCTCTTTCATTTAGCTCTTTGAGCACCTCGACGACATTTGGGTAGAGCGGCCGGTTGCGGAAGAAGAATGGATCATCACAGAAGTCCCGATCCATTTTGGTCCCAAGTTCAGGGTGGGTCTTCAGCTCTAGGGCGCCGTATTCTGGGACAATGGGCAGAACTTCGGGCAATTGCTCCCACTTGAGATCCTGATATTGATCCCGGTAGTGCGGATGATTGGTGAGGAAGTGATAGTAAGCGTAATTCAGGTCAGCGAGAACACCGTCGACATCCCAGAAAATGGTCTTGATCTGCGCAGCTTCAACGGGTGGGGGACTTTCCATCTTTCGCTACCTGTCGACGAGTTAACGCAATTTGCAAAGTTTACTCAAGGGCAGCAGACTCTCATAAACACTCACGGGTCTCAGGCGCTACTGAAGCGACCCGATTGAAAGATTCAAACACCTAGATTTCAACCATGGCTTGGATCGACCAATCCGCGACATACAATTTGTTATTACTTGGCTGTTTTGTTCGCTCCACCTTTTTGATGCTTCGCATCATTCTTTGGAAGCAGGGCATCTAGCCTCGCGAGGGTTTTCGCGTGCTTTGGTGATGTAGCGAGGTTTGTGTATTCGTAGGGATCTTCGCGGTGATCATAGAGTTCGTGGGATCCATTTCGATATCTGATGAGACGCCAGTGATTGAGACGCACCGCGTGATTTTGATAGCCGTGGGTGGTGATGGCCGGCTGCGACCATTTAGTTTTCGGGTTCTTCAACAGAGGCAGAATGCTCGTTCCATCGAGATGTTCCGGTTTTGGAAGATGGGCGAGTTCGCACAAGGTCGGATAGATGCTCATCAGGTCGACTGGTCGATTGCAGCGCTTTCCCTGTGCGGTGACTCCGGGCGCTGCCCAAATTAAAGCGGTGCGGGTCGGCTCCTCCCATAAGGCGAACTTTCGCCAGTGTTCTTTCTCCCCGAGTGACCAGCCGTGGTCACTCCAGAGAACGATTATGGTGTTGTCCTTGTTGGGGCCGGCTTCCAGCGCATCGAGAAGCCGACCTATGTTCATGTCGGTGTAGGCGCAAGTGGCGAGATAGGACTGAATTGCCAGCTTCCAAGTGCCATTCTGGAGCATCTTTTCGTGGTCTAAATTGTTCATCTTCTTGCCCGCCTCAGGAATATCATCGAGGTCGCCCTCCAAATGAGGAGGGAGTTTGATTTCTTCGAGCGGAAAATCTTCGTAGTATTTGCGCGGAACAACGAAGGCGAGATGAGGTTTGTAGAGGCCGCAGGCAAGAAAGAATGGTTTGTCATGTTTTTTGCTGAGACGTTCGATGCAGTAGTTGGCCGAATGCCAGTCGGTAAGATCCTCATCGTTGAGATTATGATCGTGCGGTTCGAAGTAGCCATCAAACTTTGACACTCCGGGCCCGTTGGCGAAGAGGCCCTTCGGATTCATGTAATCCGTCCATTCCTCGGGGTGATGATCTCCGATTCCGTGGTAGATCTTTCCGGCACCTGCCACGTAATAGCCGGCCTTGAGAAATTGGGCAGCGAGACCCTCGCCGGGCTTTTGGAAGGTTTTCCAACGGTCGCCATTGAGGTAGGCGCCCGTCGTCCACGGGCGGCGACCTCCCATTAATGCGAGACGGGACGGTTCGCAGGCGGGAACCGCACAGTAGGCGCTCGTGAATGAGACCCCCATTTCAGCTAGCCGATCGATGTTGGGCGTTTTTGCCTGTGGGTTGCGCCCCAGATGCCCGAGCCAGTGATTCAAGTCATCGACAGCGATAAAGAGAACGTTGGGTTGATTGGCCTTCCCGGCAGGAGTTTCTCCTAGCGCTTTATCGGTGACAGTTTGGACTAACAAAAGCGCCATAAGCCCAAGTTGGGTGAGGGCTATAGCGCTGTTGCAAAGATGGGTATTCTTGTTTTTTTTCATCAGTTTGGCTGCCGTTCTTTCGCGTAATAGCGTCTCCATTAATCTAGAATGGAAGCACGGATTTGGTTGGAAGCTATTCTTAGTGATTTACTTCCGCCCAAAAGCTTCACTCGCGACCAGTGCCTGAATGAACTCGCTGACGATGTAGTCCTGCTTCTTCGCTGCACCCACAATCTCTTTGGCGAGATCTTCGTCAGTGAACCCGAAGGAACGGCCAAGGCCGTAGCTGATTAAGTGCTCGGTGAAGCCGCGGGCGAAGTCAGGTTCGCGATCCGAGATGATGTCCCGCAGCTCAAAGTAGTCGTCGAACTTGGGTCCATTGTGGAACTGGTCGCTGGGGTCGATAGGGTGGCTATTTCTGCCGTGCCCTTCGTGGGTGCGCCACTTGCCGGCGGCGTTGAAGTTCTCCAGACCAAAGCCGATCGGATCGATCTTGCGGTGGCAACTGGCGCACTGGGCCTCCTCCATGTGGGAGGCAAGTTTCTGTCGTACTGTTAGGGATGGATCGTCGATGCGCGACAGCTGCGGCACGTTCGGCGGAGCCGGGGGAGGGGGATCATTGAGGATGTATCGCAACACCCAGGCGCCGCGTTCGACGGGGCTGGACTCGATGCCGTCGCTGCCCATGGCGTGAACGGCGGCCATGCCCAGCAGGCCGCCACGTGGCGAGCCGGCGGGCAGGGCGACTTTCTGAAACTGATCGCCGGTGACGCCGTCGAGGCCGTAGTAGGTGGCGAGCAGTCCGTTGACGAAGACGTAGTCACTCTTGAGCAGGTTGCCGATGCGGCCGTTCTCGGGATCGCGGAAGACGTGAGCGAAGGAGTGATAGACCTCCTGTCGCGCGGCGCTGCGGGTGCTTTCGTCGAAGTCGCGGTAGAGTCGGGTATCGAACTGGAAGAAGTCGAGACGCTCCATGTGAAGCCACTGGTGGAGGACGCCGGCGACAAACTCGTCGGAGCGGGAATCGGCGATGAGACGATCGACCTGGCTTCGCAGGATGTCGGGGTTGGAAAGTTCTCCGCGGCTGGCGAGGTCGAGCAGTTTCCGGTCGGGCGGCGCGCTCCAGAGGAAGTAAGCGAGGCGCACAGCGAATTCGCGGTCGTTGAGCTCGCGACGTTCGTCGGTGTCATTGGTCGGATCGCCGACCGGTTCATTGAAGTAAAGAAAACCGGGCGAGGAGAGAATGATGGCGAGCGGCAGCTCGAGAGCTTTCTCAAAGGAATCACCCGCGGTGCGACGATCGTCGTAGATGGCGGCGAGTCGATCGATGAACTCATTTTCCGCTTCGACATCCCGGAAGGCTTTGAACGCAAACTGCTCGAAAATGGTCCGGGCGCGGGTGCCTTCGTCAGGATCGGTCGCGGTGGTGAACCAGGCGTCGTCCCGGTCAGGTCCGGCCTCGGAGGGGTCCGCTCCATGCGGGCCTTCCAGTTCGACCCAGTCGATCCAGATGGCGGGCGGGTGGCCGTAGCCGTTTTCTTTTTTGAAGGCGTTGTGCGCGTCCCAGAGCTCTTTCAAATTGCCGGTGTTGGGTTGCTTCTCCTGAATGGCGAATTCCTTGATGGTATCGGTTCCCACTTCGAGCGGGATCTCGATCACTTGTGGATTCTCGATAGTGCCGGTGACCTGGTGGCTGCTGATGGGCTGGCCTTCTAGTCCCCAGTTTCGGCTCTCGATCTGGCGCTGGGGATGGCCCACTTCGATGAAGTGGCGCTCGGTAGGAGAGCCTTGGACGGCAGCGGCGGCGACGCGGAGGGTGTAGCTGCCGGGAGGTAGTTGATTTTTCTTGTGGGAAATGATGACGCGTCCGGTGCCGTGCGCGAGCTTCAAGTAGCTGCCGCGGTCACGATGGGGGAGGCTGGCGTAGTGCTTGTGATAGGCTAGGTTGGCGCGGTCTCCCTCGGGATCACTGGCGGCGGCTTTCTGGGCGTCGGTGAAACCGAAATCCCTGGCATCCGGGGTGCCTTCGAGCTGCTCGGCGTAGGCGTAGCCCCACTGAGGGTGATCGATCTTAGGCTGAGTCTTGCGGATCTCGGCAATCGTCGCCTGGTTCGCGGGTGTGTTGATGACCGCGTCGACGCCCTTCTGCCACTCGGCTGAACGGGCCTGCGCGTCCTCGATGTTGGCGATCTCTTTTTCGTTATCCAGATTGATCGTCTTTTCCGGCTCGATGCGGGCGATCGTGGATTCGACCGCTGCGTTCTCCGGCATCGGTCCGACCAGTTCAGCCCAGTCCACCCAGATGGCGGGCGGGGTGCCGTAGCCGTTTTCTGCCTTGTGGCGATCGAACTCTTCTCTGAGGAGTTTTCCGGATTTGGGCTGACGTTCCTGGATGCCGAAGTCGCGAGGTGTGTTTGCGCCGATTTCGACTTCGACCTCAATGATCTCGGGATTCTGAATGGTGCCGGAAATTTGTTGTGTGCTGAGTAGCTTGGTAAACCCGAGTGAGGTTGCGTTGAGTCGTTGGGGGTAACCGATCTCGATGAAATGCCGGGAAGTATTGGAGCCTTCCACCGCGCCGGCCCGGATCCTGAGCTTGTAGGTGCCCGAAGGGACGTCTTTCGGATCGGGGCGAACGTCAAAGCGTTGAATCCCCCGTGAAAGCTTCAAGTAGGAACCCCGATCGTTGTGAGGAAGCTCAGCGTAGTGCTTCATGTAGCCGTGATATCGCTGATATGGGCTGTATAGGGCGGCGACTGCATTGATCGGATCACTGCCGCCATAGTTACGAGGATCGGGTGCTCCTTTTAGAAGCTCAGCCTTTTTATACTTGAGCGTTGGATTGGAATCATAATCCGGGTGCTTCATACGAAGGGCGGCCACAATTTCCTGGTTCTCAGCAGCTTCGGCTGCCTTGTCCACTCCTTCTTTCCAGGGGAGCCATTTCTTCTCATAGGTGTCTTCCAATCTCTTGATAATTTCGAGGTTCCTGACGTTGACCGTCTCCTCGAACTCGACGCGATGGGTTTTGGGTGCCGCCGCCATCGCATTCGATATTGGGCCCTCCAGTTCGATCCAGTCCACCCAGATCGCGGGCGGCGTCCCGTATCCGTTCTCCGCCTTGTAGCGGTAGAATTCTCTGCTGATGTTTTTTTTGCTGTCCGCAGGGACGCGCTCCTGGATGCCGAATTCGCGTGGGGTGTCGGAATTGATGACCACGGTGGTCTCGATAATCTCCGGGTTCTCATCGGTGCCGGTGACCTGAAGACTGGCGATGGGCTTGGTGGTGAAGCCGTAAGGCACCTGGTTGACGCGCTGGGGATGACCCACCTCGATGAAGTGACGGGAGGGATCGGACCCTTCCACGGAGCCGGCTCGAAGTCTCAGTTTGTAGGTCCCGGGAGGAAGGTCCTTGGAATCGGGGGTTACGTCGATGCGCTGGATGCCCCAGGCGAGTTTGAGATAGGTGCCCCGGTCGCTGTTGGGGAACTCGAGGTACTGCTTGCGATAGGCGTGGGTGCGCCCGTAGCCGCCCTGGACGGAAAAGACGGCTTGGTTGTCATCGGTGAATCCGAAGGCTTTCGCATCCGGAGACCCAATCAACTCAGTGGCATTTCGGTAGAATCGAAGACCGCCCGCGGAAGGATAGGTTGATGGATCAAAATCCGGATTTTCTTTGAGAAGTCTGGTCATGATCTCCCGGTTCTCAGGAGCCGCGATGGCTTTATCGACCTCGGCTTTCCAGGCCAGAAAGCGTTGGTGGTTATCTTCCAGTGTCTTGATAGCCTTGCGGCTCTCCACGTTGACGGTGTTCTCCGGCTCGACCCGAAAGGTCTTGGACTCGAGGCCAATGGTGGCCTGACGTTGGATCCATTCGCCAATCGCGCTGCGCCCGAGCTTCAGATACTGCTCGATCTGGTCGCTGGAGATGAACTGGGAGGCACCGACGGTGTCGAATGTGCCGGCCCCACCGTCTACCGGCAGGGAACTGACATCAGGTTCGAAGCCCAAGAGAGAGGCGATGCTGTTCTGGTATTCGCGCCGGTTGAGGCGACGCATCGTGATTTCACCGCCGGTGTCAGAGAGGGAGCGGCGGGCGTCGACCATGGTCTGAGCGAGCGCGTCGAGGAAGTCGGCTTTCTCATCCTCGTCGGGCTGCTTTTTGTCCTCAGGCGGCATTTCGCCAGAGTTCATCGTGTTGAGCACCTTTTGCCAGAGCTCGGCTTCCTGGATGTTGGTGATCTGGAAGGAAAGATCTTCCAAGTTCACCGACCCCTTTTCGGTAAGGGAATCGTGGCAGTCGAGGCAATAGGCGGAGAGAAAATCGAAGTGCTCGTCCGGGAGCTCAGGAATGAGGTCATCGGTATGATTGGCCGACGCGAGGTGCGGGAGCAACCTGATTGCGATAAGGGTGAAGAAGGCGAGACGCATGGCGTTTCGGAAACTGGAGGTTGCGATAGTTATGGCTCAGGCTTGCAGTTCCTTCACGATTCCGGAGCTATCCCCATGACGTTCAAGGTCAATCCCCATTCCGTGGAGCAGGGTGAGCCATACGTTACAGAGTGGGGTGTCTTCTGGTAGCACGAGGTGCTGGCCTAGTTTCAAACTTGCGCCGCCGCCAGTGAGGATGGTTGGACAGTTCGTAAGGTAGTGGATGGAACTGATGTTCGAACCGAATGCCACGGAGGTGTGGTCAAAAAGGCTCGAGCCATTGGCTTCATTGGTGGCCTTGAGCTTGTCGATGAAACGGGCGAGAAGGGCGCTGTGGGTCTTGTCACGCAGTTTGGAAGCCTCCATGCGCTCACCGGGAGAGTAGTGGCTCACATTGTGGGCGCTGTGGGAAACTTCGAGGCTCTGTAGGAGCGTATTGCCGGGCATGCGGTAGGTGAGGGCGCGAGTACTGTCGGTCTGCAGGGCGGCGACGATGAGATCCTGCATAATCTCGATCTCGGCCTTTCCTTTCAGCCCCGGCTCGGGTTTTTCGATGGGCGGCTTGGCCTTTGGCACATCGAGCCAGTCTTCATCCTTTTTGAGTCGGGTCTCGATGTCGCGGATGCCCTGGAAGTATTCGTCGAGCTTATCGCTGTCGGTTTTGGAGAGGCCGCGCTGGACGCGCTTGGCTTCAGAGAACACGGCGTCGAGAACACTGCGGTTTTCTGCGATAGCAGCCTGGCGCTGCTCTAGGGGCAAATCATCGGCGGAGAAAAGTTTGTGGAAAACCCGAACGGGATCGTCCTGTCCGGCAACGGGCTTGCCGCGCTGATCCCAGGCGAGGGAGAGGCCTGGACCGTGTCCCTGAAGTTCGGAGGGGTTGAGTTGAAGCGAGGTAAAACGAGTGTCCCTTCCCAATTGTTGGGCAACAACTTGGTCAACCGAGATGCTGTTGGCCATGTTCTGGCCGGGCTTGGAGTAGCGATTGGCTCCAGTGAGCCAGAAGGTGCTGCCCCAGTGCGCTTCGTTGCTGTACTGATTGGCGCAGCCCTGCACCACGGTGATGTCCGATTGGTGACGGGCGAGTGGAGAAAGGCCTTCGGAAAGCGTGTAATCCGCGCCTGTCTGATTAATATCCGGGAACCAGGTTTCCTTCGTCACGCCGAAGCCCATGCCGAAGAAGACGG
>ERZ1048068.1149-NODE-1149-length-21078-cov-12.258193_pt1 | contig 21078 bp, 21 predicted proteins | sample MGYA00383098_ERZ1048068 | MGnify/ENA primary metagenome ERZ1048068 (study PRJEB29581, sample SAMEA5548368) | metagenome | biome: marine; feature: coastal; material: water | depth 1 m | study: Short-term variability in the microbial, nano- and picoplankton... | reverse complement strand
CAGCATCACCAGGATTAGGCATAATCCATACACTATCAAAATATTTATAAGCAATAGGATTAGCTACACAATTAAGTGCACAGCCTCCCATTAGTACTAAGTTTTTAGACTTAGTTTTGTTGGCTGTTATTAAACAATATGCTTCAAATATTTCTTCATATATACGTTGGGTGGCAGCGGCAATGTCAGCATAGTCTTGTACACTATTCAAGTCAGTACGCCAGTCCAAACATCCTCTGTGACAATTACGCTTGAATAAGGTACGTGGATCTTGTAGTGATGGCATCTTTTTGATAAAGTCCATTTTAACAAGTTCATAATACTTGTCGGCATTGCCTATAGCCGCCATACCCATGAGGATGTATTCGTGTTCCTGTGGCTTTAGTCCTATACGTTGTGTCATAGCACTGTACCATATACCCACACTGTGTGGATAATTTTGACTCCACTTGCGCTTTAGTTTACCATCAGTGCCTTGCCATATACTAATAGTATTCCATTCTCCAATACTATCTAATACAAGTACAGCACTGTCTTTCTCACCAGGATTGGTGTAATAACCTGCGGCTGCATGACTTAAATGATGACTAACTGTAGTGCTTCTAGGGGCATCTGGCAAGTATTTGCGCATATATCTAGTAGGTGATTCTTTGCCAAGTAGTCTATATTGTCCTGAGTATAACTGGCGTGTCTTTTTAAGCCATGGACGTTCATAGTAGTATATACGGTCTGGTTTACCAAACTCTAGTGCTTCAGCAATTAAATCAGGATGTAAGTTTTTATCATTTTTAATACGACTATAGCGTTCACTATGACTAGCAAACTCTAATCCAGTTTTACTAAACACAGCTAAACTAGCATCATGTGCTTGACCTGTCCACCCCCAAATTATATTATTCGACATTGTAATTCCTTGAACAGTTAGTCATTTTTATCTCCTTAAAGTATTATTTATTAAGTATAGTGTTAACTATAATTATACTTTGTCTCCGCAAATTCCATATATACCATAAGTGTTTTCGGGTAACGGTATATTACCTAAATCTAGCCAGATTGCCTGTTTGTGTGTAGGATGTACTCCTGGCAAGCACCATATATGACCATGATTTGTTAGCGTAACTGTGTCGTCTTGATGCCAAAAATAAGTTATCTCAGGCATATCAGTTAATAAAAGTAATGCTTCTAAATTCTTAGCATGACAAAACACACTAGAATTTGATATAAATTCTCTATTAACAATTTCATTAGGTTCGTCGTGACCAAAATATAATTTTCCTCGATATCCAATTAGGTCACACTCTACATCAAATTGTTTATCTAATGCGGCTTGTAAGTATTCTATCTTGTTTTCGTAATCTGGATTAGACCCTTGCCAGTTGCCTCTATGTGCTATAAATCTCATTTACGATTCCTTAAATAATTGATCATTATGCCTTGTGCTTAAAAAGTGTCCATAATCACAGCTATCGGCTCTGGGTAAGTTCTCGCTGTCTTGTGCGATAACTTCATGTAAACGATCTCTAAGATCACTTATATGTGGTTCAATGCAACCTTCTTTTTCTCCAAACCAAACTGTATTAAAGCCGTGATTTTGTAAAAAATAAAATACTCGTTGAACACGTTCAAAGCCGCCGTTTAGTTTAATATCATCAAACAGTACAATACCTGTAGGCTTTAAGTGTTTAAGTATGATATACTCTAATGCTGGCAATGGAACAATACAGTCAACTCTTATAATATCTAATGGACGATCAATTACAGCATCAATTTCCGCAATTACGTCATCTTTAATTGTATCAAAATTAATAACGTCAACAGTTGTGTTTAACTTTTCTTGTAAGTATACTTTTAAGTCTTGCTCATTATCAATCCAGCGATCAACTCCTGCGAAGCCTTCTTTTGCCCAACTAAAGTTATCTACTAGATAACAGTGATCAAACTGTATACCGCTAATTATATTATTAATTACAGGCCAGCCTCCACCGCCAGTCCCAAACTCTAGTAGTGTAGTGTTAGGTAAAAGTTTCAACAACTCTGCTGTAATTTTTAAATCAGTCGGATATGACATAACTTGATTTTTTATACGGTGTTGCTTTACTATCTTAAATTCCATGTTGTATTTCCTTATAATATGAACGTAAGTCGTCTGGTGTTCCTAAATTAATAAATCTATCAATTTGTATACTACATACACGCTCTCCTAATTTGATGGCGGCATTATAAAGTGTACTCATATAAAATTCATTTAGTGTACGCAATCCATTGTCTCTATAAAATTCATAGCATTCGCAAAAAAGGTCACCAGAGCTCCAATAGTATTGGCCGCTATTCCTATAATCACTTATACATTGTTTCTCTGCAGTACAAAGTATATCTCGACTATCTTTATCTACATAACTGTAACTACTTTTAGAATCCCATGGATGATATTCTACAAATATTCCACTGTTTCTACTATCAATTTTTTTACTCCAATTAATAATGCCATCACAGTCGACTACTAACCAACCTTGATGTCTGTACGGAGAATTTTTAATGACATGATATGCGCTAGTAGCGGCACCGTCTGTATAATAGTCTATACTATGTATTTGTCCTTGTACGTACTGAGCAGGATTATAATTATTTAAATGCTTCCTTTGAAACAAATAATGATAGTTTGCATCTTCAATATTAATACTTTCAATTGCGTGTAGAAACATAGGTTTACCAGCGATGTTAATAAAAGGCTTTGGTGACTCACTATACCCAACAAATCTACTTCCTTGTCCTGCGGCAAGTTGCAAAACATTAATCATTTACTATTACCTTATCACTTATACCCAAACTGGGTGTTTTCACTACTAGTATAACACATTCTGAATTAAATGTCACGTTACAAATTTCATTTGGTTCGTAAACAAATATATCTCCCTGTGTTAAAAGTTTTCCATCTGCTGTAAGTTCTCCACTTATAATTAGATTATATTCAGTTGATTGTTTCTGATAGTGTTTCTCTACTACCTCATCAACACTGTGATGCTGTAATCCAATTTCAAACTCTTTTGTTTTCAGTATAGCTGGGTCAAAATTGCCAATGAACCAGCCGTTTTTAAAGTTATGTAATTTATCATATTTCATTTTTCAAATGCTTTCTTTTGATTTTTTGGTTATGTTGTTCATAATAATAAAAATCAAAATCAGAGGAGTTTTTTTCATGTCTAGTCATTAATGTTTGGTAAGGAGCAAAGCTCGTTTGTTTAACAAAAGCATCTATAGATTGTCCCTCCGTGGGCCAAAATCTATCTATGTTTTTACCTAATAGACTAATACCAAATAGTAGTTTATGATTTTGTCTTGTATTGTCTAGTTCTTTAAGCATTATACTGGGACCTGTAATTTTCCAATAGCCAAAATCTTCAAATCTTTCATGTGTGTAATTCTGATCTTTATATAGGTTCTCATAATTAAGCATTTTATTAATATCATTTATGTATCCAGGATGTGTCATACCTAGCAACATGTCTTTATATATGTCTCCACTTAGTGGTGTTTTATCAAAGGTTTCTACTAAAAAATTAATTTGGCTAGGATCATATATGTCTTTAGGTAAAATTGGACTTAGTCTACAATCTTGCCTAACAGTTATTAACACGTCATATGGAGAATAATCTATTGCAGGATTAAAAAGCCACATATACTGTGCTAGTATATTAGCTGGCTTATTAGTAATATCCATATCAGTGGAGATAACTCGTTGTTTAATCCAGTCACAATAGAGATGCCCAGTTAAATTATCTAATTGAGTTTGTAGTGAGCTTAGTCTTGCTATTTTTATTTGTCGTTCAGGAAACCATTCATTTGCAAGAGCAACATTTTCAATAATCGTATTCTTGCTTTTAAAACTAGGTACTGCTAGATCGTCAGGTGTTACATTTTCTGCCATATACTTGTTATCTAGTATTCGATGGCTATACATATCATTGACAGCATCCATAATTATATCTACGTCGGCTTCCCAATTTAATGTATGTTTAATAATTTGTTGATATCTATTAGAATTGCATCGAGGTTGCCCTCTTATAATAACTAGTATTTTCATATTTTTATTTATCATTAAGTACTTACATAAATATTTATATGAAACAAACTTGGGTTAATCTAGCTGACAAACCGTATGGTGGTGCTCGGGGAGTACCGGATACTGAACTGAAATCGTCTTTAAGGCTATTAACTAACTTAGCTAATATTGATAATACACTACAAATACAAAAAGATTATTTAACAACGTTTACCAATTGGATTAACAACACACAGACTAATTCAATACTAATAGATAACAGTTGGCATGCTGTTTATAGTGCTGGTACTAGTGAAACATTCGATAAATTTTATATGAAGTTTAAAGAACGTCGGTTTTGTGTACTTCCTGGAGAGTATTTTTATCATAAAATTGCGTTCAAGAACTTAAACTATTCATGGCATACTATTACTAGCGCAGAAGAGTTGCGTCCAGGTGACGCATTTATTATTAGTATGCCATTTAGTGACACTGGTAATGAACACTCTGAAATGATCAATTGTTTAAACCAATGTGCGAACAATGATATACCCGTACTACTGGATTGCTGTTACTTTGGATCATGTAGCGGTTTAGATTTTCCAACGTCTCATCCTGCTATACACACAATGACATTTAGTTTAAGTAAATGTTTTGATATGCCTAGTTTTAGAGTAGGAATTAGATATACAAAAGAAGATGATGACGATCCTCTTTTTGTATATCATAAAAATAATTATATTAATCATTTAAGCGCAACTATCGCAACCGGTATGTTGCAGAAATTCTCATCAGATTTTATTTGGAACAAGTATAATACTCAACAAACAAAAATATGTAATCAATTACAGCTAGATCCTAGTAACTGTGTTAATTTTGCTACCAGTAGTAACCCACAATATGAATATCTACGTAGAGGAAATACGTGGAGTAGATTAAACGTAAGTAGTGATTTTCAAATCTAGTTATTAAGTATCAAACAATTTTACGTCTGGGAATATTTCTTCAAAACGTGTATTTCTTATTCGATCCAATGCGCTAATATATTTTTTTGCTTGCTCAGTAACAGTTGGATTAGTTGATTGTGAAAAACTATTAACCAGATTATCTGTGCGCCATTGCTCCCAACCAGATTCAATAAATCTTTCGTGACATTGTTTCCTAAACTCTATAGGTAGTGACGCTGGACTTAAGAATGTTGGATCATGAACAAAGTTATGATGTACAAACAATCCACGTTCCTTCATATAATTCCAAAACTCTGGTAAGTAATAATAGTTATACACACTAATAGTTTGATTAACACTTACATCTAACCAAGGATAGTTTTTTAATTTATCTAAGTTAGATTCAACACTATCCCACTTAGTAGGAAAACGTATGTATTGATTACGATCTCCTAAATCATCAATGCTACAACTAATTTTTACATGTTTAAAATTTTCCCATAATTCAAAAGCAAAGTCTGGAATACTAATCATATTAGTATTATACCACAGTGTAACATCTGTTCTACCTTCGGAAATCAAACGTCTGATAAACTTCCAGTGTGCTTTAACTAGTGTAGGTTCGCCACCATTAATATAGAATGTTTTTACATTTTCAGTATGAGCATATAAATCATCCCAAAACTTTTCCTTTTCAGGCCAAGCAAAGTCGTCTAAATCATTATAGTTAGTAACAAAATCTAATTCTTTTGAAAGTTTATTGTAATCTACAACCCATTTACTACTACTGGCAGGATTACAAGTAGCACACTTTGCGTTACAAATATTACCTAATCTAAGTTCTACAAACTCTAGTTGTGGATCTATAGTTCCATCTACTTGTGTTTGTTGTTTTGCGGTATCAATTGTAAAATTATTATAATTTTCGTTTTCAGTTAGACGCTTGCTTTTAATTCCACGCCGTTCTTCTTTATAACATCGCATACATGGATTAGGCATTTTGCCGTCTAGCATCTCTAATCGTGTTTGCCGAAAATTATCACTATTCATAGTATCAGTGATAGTATCCCTATTTAGATTATAATACCGGTTGTCGTCTCTACTCATGCCATTACCGTCTTTAAAGTCAGTTACACAGCATAAACTAACACCTCCATGTGGGTGTGTTGCTAAGTGCATCCATGGTAATACGCAAAATGAATCAGCCATTTTGTACCTCATAAAATTCTTTGAAAGTTCTTTCATACGATTCATTACGATACAAATCACTTGCGTTTCTTTGCAATATATGTTCGTCCCAACATGTATACTGTTCTGTAAACATAAAGTCAATCCACGGTTTAATTCTCTCGTAGTGTTTACTTGTACTTAAATGATCTGCTACTGCTAATTTTACCTGTTCAGGTAAACACTTTGTACTATAGTGCTTTGGTTCAAATACTTTATTAAAATGTAGCTCAACATCAGAAAATACACTATCTGCCCAGTCGCAAATTTCAGGAATATACCAAATATTAAATGCGCTAATAGTACAAAACAAACCAATCTTGGCGTGTTGTTTATATCGATGCATATTTGTTTCGACTTCTTCCCAACGTCCTGGATGTCGAAGATAATTAAAACGTTCACCAATGCCGTCAATGCTAAACAATAACTGTACGTCTGAAAACTCACTCCACAACTCAATTAATTCTGGTTTGTATATTGTTCCATTAGTATTATAGCTTAGACTAATATTTTTAGCAACCCCTTGCTTTACGCAATGCTCTAAAATACGTATATGCTCTTGAATCATAAGAGGCTCGCCTCCAAACATATCAATACTAGTAATATGTTGTATATTTTTCTCTAGATCTTGCCAAAACGCAGTATTTTCTCTAGGCCAACGACCACGCACTAAGTGATCTTTTGCTGTATCACTACCTTGGTCTATTTGTTCTGCTGCCCATTTACTACTAGCAAAACTTGTACATATACGGCACTTACTATTACAAATATTTCCTAATTTTAAATCAATATATGTAGGATATTGATGTGATTCTAATAGTTTGTCAATTTGATTATGATATCTATATAGTTCTTGTTCACGTCTACTTATAATACCACTAGCCTCTTCATGCCAACAGTTATTACAACTACTGCGAGCTTTACCTGTTAAGAAACTTTCACGTATCTCAGCTAAGTGTTTACTATTCCAAGCATCACTAATACTGTTTGTACGTAAATCTATATCGTCGATAGGCTCTTGCATTACACAGCATACACAAGCACGACTATCAGTACGAGTTTCAATTCCAGCCCATGGCAGTATACAAAAATGTTTAGGTAGATTGTGAGTTTTTATTATGTTGTTAGTTGTACTTCGAATGTCTTCTGGATTCCACATTTCCACCCCCTATTTTTACGATTTAGCCCAATAAATGCGCTGTACTTTTTAACTGTGCCCATGCCATCATGATAAATCTTATAACCATTTTGTATTCTAGGATACTTATATTCCGGTGTATAGTAATACATATCAAATAACTGTACATATTCTTTAGCATCAACAGTTGAATAATATTTTGTAATAAAATTATACAAGTCATCTAGTGTTTGTTTTCTACACAGGTATCCGATATCATCTATATAACTATAATCAAAAATGTATGTTTGAAAGTCATTATTAATGAGTATGTTAATCCATTCACTGTATTTTTTATTTAATATTCCGTTACTTGTTTTAATATAATGGTACCAATTTTCATAAAACTCCACAATTGTAGTTACGCCGTCAGTCTTTAGTTTTTTAACGATTTCATTTGTAATACCAAAAGTATGTCCTAACCTTGCGCACCATGTCCATGCCCAAACTTCTTTAAAAACGTCAGACGGCATACTATATGTGCCTGTAATTTGTTTTACTGTTTCTTGTACATGATAACTTGCTATAGGACCAAAGTCAACTACTTTATGTTCTATTTTAAAGTCACGTATAGTATCTACATTATTAAGTTCGCTGTTGTTTAATAAACTACATGGATAGTTTTCAATACTTGTGTTTTCATACTCCATTAAATAGCAATAATTTTTAGTCCATGATTCATATGTTTCTCCTGGAAGTCCTACAATAAGCTCTACCATTACACTAATGTCTGCGTCAGCAGCTGATCTTATTATACTATCAATTTGATTAATTTTTAAGTTATCTCTTTTAATATTTTTTAGTGTTTGAGTATCCATACTTTGCATACTAATACCAAACTTGCGCAATAATCCTGATTGTTTCAATTTGACTGCTAATTCAAGTACGTCTTTATTACTGTTTTTAGCCCAACTAGTTTCAAATATTTTTGGATATCCATAACGTTCTTTTGTTTCAATTAGTTTGTCAGCAATTAAATTGTCACGTTCTTTAAAAATACCAAAGTTGGCATTAGCACTGTTTATCATCTCAATACTATTGCGGCCTGCCCATTCAATTTCATCAAATACACGGTCTAATCCAAAAGTTTTAATCTTACTAAATGTAGTTCCTCCCCAGTCACAGAACGTACAACGATAAGGGCACCCTCTATCAGTTTCCATAATAGCATTTAGTATATAATTGTCAGGTACATTTAAGTTGTCAAATAATCCTAATAGATATGGACTTTGTATTTCTTCTAGTTTACTAATACGATTACTTGTACCTGATCCATGCCAACTACCATTATGATTATATGTAATGCCAGTAATAAGATTAAAGTCTGTTCCTTTTAGTATTTCATTGAAGCTAATTTCTCCTTCTTGATGTATACACACGTCTACAAAATCATGTTCTGTATACCATGTATCAATTACATCTGGCACTTGAGGACCACCATAAACAATCATACACTCTGGCCAGCGTTCTTTAATTTTACGAGCTAGTGTATCATTATAGTTTTCATTCCATATATAATGACTAAACCCTACAATACTAGGATTGTCAAATTGTTCTATTATTTGGTCAATTGGTTCTTTAATAAAAAGTAAACCACCCAGAGCATCTCTGGAGACAGTTTTCATTTGTTCGCAATATGCCCACACACATCCTGCGCTATATGGTAAAAAAATAAACTGATCTTCTATTACTACACTAAACTGTGTTAAATAGATTTTGTTACTAGCATCATGCTTATGGTATTCCATATAGTTTCCTTATTCATATAACTAGCCCATGACATATGATCATACTCATCTAGTCTTTTCCATGTACAATTATGTGATTTACAAATACTTTCTACTGATTCGCCAAATACTTCATTTGCCACATTGCTAGTAGTAATTAACATACCTCCCGGAACTAGGTTTTTAATAGCCCATTTAAAAGCAAATAATCTATCTTCTGGGCATTCATGTACAGTACCTATATCGTTTTCAGCATAGGCTATTGGTATATCAAAATCAATATTATTGATATCTAATGTGAATACATATGGATCATTGTTTACATTAAACATGTCTATACCTCTTGTCCTAAACTCTCCAAAATGTTGTTTCATTAAATTGAGAGTACATCCAGTATTTACACCAAGTTGTAAACAGTAACCATTGTTAGGAATATCTAATGTAGTTACTAGTCCTTCGAACACAATTGAACTCTTGTAATGATCACCGCCTTGTTTTAGTGTGGGATGGTTAAACCAATATTCAAATGTGTTATATGTTAGTTGATCCATTCTTTTATTAATCTTTCCAAATTATCAGTGTCATTACTTATATGGCGCAAATATAAATCTCGATTATGTTTTCTATATCCAGGTCTAAAATTTTCTATAGATTCACGGGACCAAGTGACAAACTCTGCTAAAAACTCTACTAATCCTTGTGGAGTATTATCATGTAAATCATCAAATGCATGATATCCCATTGCTTTTAATCTATCAATACCAGCATTAGAACATCGTAATAAGAAAGGCATTCCATAATATATAGGACGCCATGTTTTTTCTGTTAATGAAAAATGGCTTGCTCCTATACCTGCTTCATTACGTGAGGATTGATTATCATCCATAGCTTCATTTACAATATCAATACCAGCAAATTTACTCCAATTAATTTGTGTCTGTGTATTATCAATTGCTGGTATTGGTAGAATTTGTTCTAAACTGTCAGATTTCTCTATACCAAACCTCTCACAAAAGTAGTTATAGTTTGCTTGGGTAATTGGGCCACTAAGTGGATGGCCAACCATCCGGCTTACACCAGAACCTAAACTAACATGACCATGTTCAATTAATCCGTTTGCTGCTAGGCAGGCAAGTTGCTCTAATCTATGTTGTCTCGGTCTCGAATTTAAACAAACGTATTTCTTCCATGGTAAGTTAATATCACTGTGATATAATCCATCTGACTTTGAAAACCATTTATGACAAAACCATTGCATCCATCCGTCTGATGCTTGAATTACTTTTAATTTAGTATACTCTTGTAATTGTGGATCAGCATTACTTGTAACTACTGCTACTTGATCGTATGATTTATTAATGTGTTCGCAAAAATTTTCAATTTCATTAAAAAGATTATCTGTGTAACACTCAAGAGCAACAGAAATAATAGTAGGGTTGTCTATAACTGCTTTACGTTGCCATGGTTTAATTATTTCCCACCATCTAATCATATCCTCACAACGCCACCAAGTTTTAATAGGTATCTCTACTACACCACTAGTACTACTAAATTCAATACAACGACTTACATCATGCAAGTAATTTCCTACTTGTGTAAATGATGGACCGAATCCATAGTGCCACATGTCACGATTACCGTGTGGTTCGCCATCCAACATTGGATCACCAATATGCATATATCTAATAGTCATAGTTAAATCGTTCTGCGTATTTTCTTGTAAATTTCTTAATTAACATTAATTCATTTTCTGTCATTGAGACTGTTTTTGTTCTCTGGTTTATCCAAGGTATATTTAAAGTAGTATTTAACCTTTCTTCAAACCATGATTTTAATTTATCTAGTTGCTCAATTTTAAACACTTTACTAGTTTTGGGAATATGAACATTTGGCAATATTGCGCAATGCCAATACCAGTCTTTATAACAATCATCGCTCATCCACTGCGGAGTAATACAATGAAGCAAATGTTCTTCCAACGAACGATCCCAATAGTTGCACATTTTATATCCACTTATACACCAATCAACTGGATTCCTAATAGTAGAAATTACTGTATATTCGTCAATATTTTTAATTTTTCTCTGGAGTTGTTGATAGCTTGTGTCATACCATTGCCCATCTTCTGCGCTAACAAATCCATGATTTAATAGTTCTCTGCTTATACTCGTACCAGCACATTTAGGAACATGTAAGAAAGCTATTTTTAATTCTGAATGATATACATTACTCATTCATAAACCCGGTTAGCTGTAATGTATATTTTGGTTTCATACCAATGTTTCCAGCTACATGTTCTATAGAAGAATCCCACATTGTGCCTTGGCCTTTTTTCCATCCTGTATTATCTATCCAGCCATTAGGGCCGAGATACTGTACAATATGCCCAACTTGCCAATCTTCTAAATATATATTAGCACGTACAATACGACGAGCATCGTTAGGATAATCATTCCGAATTTTAAAGAACATATCTAAATGAATTGGATTAGTCTGACCAGGGTCTTGTTTGATTGTACTGATAGTTTTGATCTCAATACCTAATTTATCTCCCAAGTGTTGGTAGTCTTTTACACTATCGTCCCACCAGATTTGATTAATAATAGTATTACTATCATTGAATGAGATAGGATATCCGCCGTACTTTTTGTGTAAATCACTAAGTTCATTTTTTCCATGTGTTGTTGCTACATATGGTTTATTATAATCCGCATCCAAAAATTTACTTAAATCATAATCTGTTAAATTTATTTCTCTGACAAACATTTATCTTTCATCCATTTATATGTTAAGGCTAACCCTTGATTTACATCAATTGAAGGTTTCCAATTTAGTTGTTCTAGCATCAATGAACAATCACAACTACGGGCTGCAACTCCACGCTCTCCAGATACTGTAATTAGCTCTATTTCTTTGTTTACCACTTGAAGAGCAGAATTCGCTACATCACCAATGGTGACAGTTATGTCACTACCAATGTTAATGGGGTTACAATAGTCTGCTTCTAGTAATCTTATAAAGCCTTCTATACAATCATCAATATACATAAAACTTCGAACAGTGTCAAGACTATTCCAAACCTCAAGTTGATTATTCATTATTGCTTTTCGTAATAACGCATTAGGTGCTTTTTCTTTAATGTCATTAAAACTGTTGTAAGGTCCATAGCATCCATGTATACGAGCTATACGAGCATCTAAATTATGTTCTTGAACAGCAGCTAATACAATTTTTTCAGTTAATAGTTTTACCCACCCATATACGCTATCTGGGCTTGCTGGGTGATCATCTGATTCTTTAAGGTATACTATGTTGTTGGGGTCTTCTTGTAATTCTTCATTGTATACACACGCACTACTAGCATAAAACAATAATCCACTATTACTGTTTATATGTGCGTTAATTGTATTAGTGTTAATACTAATGTCTAATCCACACTGATATTCTCTACTTTTTAGATAACCGATACCACCATGATCACATGCTAGCATCCATGTCTGATCAAACGGCAGTAAAAACAAATTGTTAGCTTTGTTATTATCTCTGAGATCACGTTGTTGGTCTATATTACACTCAGTGTGAACTTGATACCAATCTTCAATAGGTTTAATGTCAGTGGCAACAATAGTTGATTGTGGATACTTGTCAAGTAACCGTTTAATTAAATGTCCGCCTACAAATCCTCCTGCGCCTGTAACTAATATTCTCATTTTAATCATACCCCTCTAGTTCAGGCCACAGTTTACGCCAACTGTTTCCTCGTATTTTATCCAATCTATCGTAAAAATTTACTGCTTTAATCCATTCTTCTTTAGGATAGTGTTTATCATGAAGGAAATTTACAACAGCATATATAAAATCTTTGTGTTCAGTAGGCACATCATCACGTTCAGTATATGTTAGTAATTTTTGTGTATAAATTTCTTTAACTTGCGGTGGAATAACCTGTGGACTATACTCAATAGGTCTATGTGTAAAATTGTAAATAAACGAATCTACCTCTAACTCGTTACGTATTATGTCACAAAATTCTGGCAAGTATCCAACAGTATGACTTGTTACTGTAACTTGTAGATTCATTTCAACATGTGGAGTTTCTTGTTTAATTAACTTCCAGTTGTCTAAAAACTCTTGCCAAACTAATCCATAACGTTGATATTCTCCACGCTCTCCATGTAAGTCTACACTAGCAGATAAATCAATTCTGTTAAACTTTTTCCAATAATCTAAAATATTTTTACGTTTGTATGATAGTTTACTTAAATTTGTATTATAACGAAGTTTAATGTTAAATTTTTCACGCTGTATTAATTCATCCAGGATATCATAATGAAATTCTGTTATAAGAGGTTCTCCTCCTGCCCAATAAAGTTGATGAACGTCATCTAGTTTTTCAGTAAGTTCATCTTTTGTTTTTTGTGTAAGTTGCTGAAACTTAGGAGTAGCTAGTTTTTTATTTAATAACTTTTCTTTGTCGGAATGCCAATTACTACTTAGATGTTCATTACACATAGTACACGCAAAGTTACAAATATTACTGGCACGGATATCTACATAATGTAGATTAAAATCAGGTGTAGTATTTGTGATTTTATCTTGATAAGTTTCAGTCAGCCATTCACGTAAACTTAAAACATTACTGTGTTTTTCTTGTTGGTAGCAAAATTTACATGCGTCTTGTGGTTTACCATCTAGTAGTTTTTCTCTAAAAAGTTGTGTAGATTTACTGTTCCATATTTCTTCTAAAGTATTATCGTTTGTGTTTCCGTATGTTACAGGAAGTGCTGTACAACACGGACTAACTTGCCCAGCTGGATCTATATACATATGTACCCAAGGTGCTGCACACATCACACCATCGTCTACAGTATTACTCCAATCTCGATTTGAAAATCTCAAGTTTGCTTTAGTCAAAATGTGCTGAAAACGTTTTTTTAAACTTGGATTGACATATTTGTATCTATCTTCAGTGTTTTGCTTTAATAGACCTACTGGACCATCTGTTAATGTAATGTCTGGATATAATTGTTTAAGATCATATATCGCAGTTTCATAGTTGATTATAGGCAAATTATAAGTTGTTACAAACTTTTGATATCTGGCGATTGTTGTCGCAAATCTTGTAATTTCTCCGTCTGATATATCAATTAAATTTTGTTCATCTGGAAAAATTGGAGTTTCATTTTCTTTTAAAAACCATTGTCCTGTATGTCTAGCAATAAGCCAACTTACAAACTGTTCATAGTAATCATTACGCTGTACTGCTACAACTGTATTAGCATTTTCTATTACGTTACTGATAACATCATTGGAAGTTCCCCAGGTATGAAGTTTTACAATTCGATTAGTATAATTGGCATCATCTGGCATTTTTTTATACTGATTAAAAATTTCTGTTTCTGATTCAAAAGAAACACCATAAGTTTTTTGCCAATATTTTATTAGCAGTTCTTGTACATAAGTACTGCCACATCTTGGAGTTCCAAAAACTACACAATTATTTTTCAAGATAAACTCCTGTTATGTAAGGGTAATTACTAATTAGTTGATCATAAACTTCTGTTGTCACATCATTATCAATATCACCAATTGGGACACGTCCAAGATTATACATAGGCTTAGTATAATCATAATATGATTTAACCTCATTTTCGTCGCACCAAGCGTAGTATTTACTTATAGTATCTTGTTGGAATTCTTCCCAATACTCTTTATCATAATCTTCCGTTCCACTATTAAATGTAAAGTTAAAGTAAGGCATACAGTTTAGTTGCTGCTTTACTTCTTGTTCATGAACAAGTGCTGAATCATTTGTTTGATAACATGCTCCTAAATCTTTCCCTACAGTAGCAAAATCTAAAAATAACACACCAGATTGTTCTTGTATTTCAAACAAGTTATAGTCACTATCTTGTAGTTTATATACACAATCAAGATTAATTTTTTGTAAATTTCTTATTACAGTAAAATATTTTAAGTAAGGACAACTAACCCCTTCCATTCTGTGTACTAGTTGATTAATAATTTCTAATGAGTTATGTAAATCACTGTCTCGTATTTCTTTAGAGCTAATTAACGCATAACTTGTGTCTTCGAAATAACGATGTAGTGTGTTTAATTTATCAACTTGAATAGCATCACCTATCTCTAATTTTAATGATTCGTCAATTGGATACACAGTAGTCATACTATTAATAGTATCAATGACATTATTCATATCTTGTTGCATACGCATACGGGTTTCTAAATTAATATTAGAAAATTCATTGTACTCAATTTTAAATTCAGTATCGTTTCCATCATAACCAATTTTGTTTAAGTTCCATACCTCAACAAACTGCTGTGCTATTTTTGTATCTCTAAGTGTGAAAGTTAAACTTTGACCTAGTCCATTCCATACATGATCTATAGATTGTGTAAACCCATTTGTGCCATTATCATCGTGTGGGCTGGCTGTAGTGTTCATTTTATCATTATAAACTATTCTTATTTTAGTCATTGGGGTTTTCCGTTTGTTAATAACTGCGCATATTGAGTGTGTGATTGGGAAGACATATATAACTCATTATTACGCATCTTTTCTAAAGGATAATCAAATAGTAGATTATCATTAGTAAAACAATATTCTTTAAAATTTATTATATCGTTCATACCAGATTTATTTGAATGAATAGATGTAATTTGATCGTAATCATGAGTGATGTCCCATATTCCTATAAGTGTATTTCCTTTAGCTGTAGTAGCAAGTTGTGAATCGTATAACCTATTCCAAAAACGTAGTACTTCATGTTGTTCATTAAATATATATCCAAAATACATTTCGGTTTGTTTTCTTCGTTCTTTAAATTTAAAATTTTTCAGCATGCCAGAATTCAATTGTGGGACGTATCCAATTTCTTTATCAATTAGCTCGATTCGAGTCAAATATGTAAACACAGGTATAATAATAGCATTAGTGTATTGTGTATTAGCATAGCTAATATATCTAAAAATATGTTCATTACTGCATCCTTCAGCAGAATATTCTACATAATGTAAATTTAGAAGTTCAGCAATTTGCTTAGTAAAAGGGTTTGGTTCTTTTGAAAGAGCACTGGCACCTATTCCCACAACTGTTGTAGCTGTTTGTAAATCCGTTCTTTTAGCAAGCGGTTTCCATTTGGTGTTAAATGACATATGTTTCCTCTATGGGTTTCAAATAGATCAGTAATACTAATAAAGTTTTTAAATGTATATACACCTGTATAGTCAAATCCACTAGCATGTATAACAGGAACATTGTGTGTTTTAGTTTCTATGTCATGGCATATTTTTCGATGTGTATAAGTTATAAAATCATCATCATAAAAGTATTTAGTGTAACTTTCTAAAGCCCGTTTTATAGGTCCACGTTTACTTAATACATCATTAATAACATAGCAACTATCACGATGTGTTACACTATCTTTATGTAGTAAATTTCCTTTACTAGCATATATTCTAGTAGGGCTTGTGTGAAATATAATAACTGCATCATATGCTTTGATATCTACAGATGTAAAACTTTTTAGTATTTTGTATTGGCTTGCTCCTGCTTGCGCAATATTAGTTATATTATATGGTAGTTGTTGCCACCATTCTTCCCCAGTATTCCAATTACTAGCAAAGCTATCTCCAGCAACTAAGATGTTAATCATATCGTTTCCACCAATCATACAGCTCAGTATCTCTGCGATATATATCTTCTAATCTAAATTGTTCTTGACGTATTTTATCTAACTGATCTTGATATCCTTTTCCATTTTTAAATTGTTGTTCATGTATGTCTGGAAACTGTTCATCAAATGTCGGTCTATTTTTCATTTCACGTAGTGTATTAACTAACGTTTGTTGTCGATGAGTAGCACGTGGTTCCATATATGTAAGTAGTTCATTAATATGTCTGTGTAATATATGTTTGGGCCAAGCAAATGGACTAAACACAATATCAGGATGAAACGCAAACATGATTTTAGTTTCCATACTTACATCAAGTTCTAAAGACAAATCAAATAAGTCACGTAAACTAAACATACCCGGACCAGTAATAGTTAAATCAAACCGCATTTTTTCTTTGCCGCCAGGTAGTGCTAACCCTTGTTTAAAGTTTGCTAGCCACTCTTCCCATACGATACCTTTGCGTATAAACTCTACGATATCCCCAGTGCCGTCAATACTAGCACACATTAGCCAATCTTTAAACTGTGGTAAGTAATCATACAAGTTTTTACCTTTAAAGTCAACTCTTGATAGATTACTATTATAACGCAAGTAACAGTTTTTAGCACTGCCGTTAGTAGTCATTTCTTCCAATGCCCACCAGTGCATATCGTACATTAATGGTTCGCCGCCTACCCAGTAAATTTCTTCTACAATACCATCACTGATAGCACGTTTAAACTCTGGCTCTGCTACTTCCTTTTGAAAGTTATTCATTTTCTTTTTAACTTCAGGAATCATAAATGGCTGTTGCTCAGGGCTCCACATGTCATGCTTTTTCTTTTCAGCTTCCCATGCGCTTGATAATTGTTCACCACACATACGACACTTAAAGTTACATAAGTTTGAATAACGATAATCAAAGCTAATAGTAGGCATTGTAGTATACCCATCATCGTCAGTTTTATCAAATGCTTCTTGTATTTTGTCTTTAAATAAGACACCTGTAAACCATTTGCGATATGAGCTCATTGATAGAATATCATCATTACATACATCACATTGACTAATGCGCTCTCCAGCCATTAACTTCTTACGAATATCTCGCATATAAGGCGAATTCCAGTGTTCTTCTAATGTCAGTGGATTAAAGTCATCAACATCAGTTTTTGATTCTGTTACTTCTCCATAACGTTCATCATTTGACGCATCAATATATTGCTTTTGAAATGTATGTTCTTCACGTGAGGCACAACATAGTCTGCGTTCTCCTTGAGGAGAAATATATGTATGTGTCCACGGCGCCATACAGAAAGTTTTATTTTCACTTTCTTCTGCGCAACTTCCATCACTTTTCCAAATTGGTTTTACTTTCATAATACTTTCATTTCTTGTAGTTTACACAAAACTAAATCTGCTAGTAGTTTATATCCCTTACTGGAATAATGCCCATCATGAGAATAGTAAGTAGAAGGCATTTTTTTAAATCTAACAAAACTACTAAAGTTTTTAAATACATTTTCGTCATTTGTTAAAATTTTACTTTTAATATCAACACTTAACTTAAAATATTGTTCTAACGCTGATATATCTGTTAGCATATCAACAAACACAAATTTCTTGTTTGCTGTTACTAACTGATAATGAATACTGTTTATTATATTATACGCATAGTAATAAAAAACCCATTCCTCTTCGTTGATCAACGAATTTAATGCGGCATCCATACCAGGAGAGATCTTAAACTGTGTAGTAGCATTAATATTACATATACTTAACTCATGATCATTTACTGTACTTGTCCACCAGGTACAAGTAGAGCTTATCATCCTAAATACATCAGTTAAGTTAACTATAACTAGTACATTTTTATCTTGAATTTCACTTGCTGGGTTTTGTAAATCTTCGTGAATTTTAAGTGCTATCTGATTTAAACTAGCACCAGGATTCGCTCTATTTAGAAATGGAATATTTATTTTTTTGGACAAGTAAGCAGGATATGACTTAGTTGGATCATCTATTCCATCTCCACCACTGTCTACTCCATATGTAAAACTACAACCATAATGAATAATGTCGTTATACATCCAACATACCTTTTAATAATGGAAATGTTGTGGCAAAATCTTCCTTGCGTATTTTGTCTTTCTTAGCAATATCTTGAATACCATTAGAAACCCATTTGTCCCAGTGATCTTCCGCATTCATATACTTTATAACACCTGTCCAATAATCTCTATATGAAGCATCTAGTTTACCATTTTCTAAACCAATAATTTCTTGCTGTTTAACAAATCCGCTGTCTATATGAGCTAAAAGTTTTTCTGTAACTTGTTCTTTTATTGCTGGTGGCAGTACCTTAGCAGTAAACCATTGCGGATGTATCATTGTTTGCATACGGAATTTATTGTAGTCTTTAATAACGCCTTTTTCATATAGATCAACATGTAACTCTGGCAAACTCCAAACATTCCAAAACCCAACACAAGTACTAATATCAATATGTACACTAGGTATTGTTAAATATTCTAGTGCCGTCTTTATTACGTTGTCGTAGTTTGCTGGATGCCTAATATATGTTAATTCATCTTGAAACCCATCAATGCTTGCTTGAATATAGATGTCATCAAAATGACTCCAAAGTTCTAATATATCCCAATGCTTATGTTTTAATTTTGTAATATTACTATTATAACGGATACGTGGTTTGACACCAAGTTCAATGAGTTTTTCTAATATCAAATAATGTTCGTCCATCATAAGGGGCTCGCCCCCCGCAAAATACATCTCTTCACATGTTTCTAAGTATCCATATACTTCATCTAACATATTACTAGGAATACGTTTAATCGCAGGCTTTATACCATTTTCTGCAGCAATTTGACTACTAAATGTTGGACCACACATACGGCATTTTAAATTACATAGATTACTAAAACGTATGTCAATATAACGCATTTGTATTTCATCAACAGTACCGTCTGGTTGTGTAGTGTTTACTAAACTTAAATCGTTACCATACTTTTCATTAAAGTCATATCTAAAACTAAGTCCAAAATCACGTTCTTTTACATAACACCAGTCACAACTTTTATGCTGTTGATTATTAAGCATTGCCACTCTAATTTCTCGTAATTGTTCACTATTCCATATTTCACTAAGTGGTTGTTCATTTACATTGCCAAGAACACTAGTATTACCATTTATTAAACAACAAGGATAAGCATTTCCAATAGGAGACACATGAATATGGCTCCAAGGGGCCATACAGAATACATCGTTGACAAGTTTACTATGATCCACCCAATGTATCCCTTTTTGTATCCCAACCGCCTATTGCTTCATGTTGGTCATCACCACCATCATATGCTTCTGTAGTAGCAGGATCACCACTACGTACCGCAACATTTATATTTTCTTTATCAATGATCTGTTTTCGAGTTGGCACAACAGCATCAATACTTTTAAACCATTCAGCAAATGGTCCTGAAAAAGTTTCCATAAAGTTTTTATTTCTACGCACATCATACTGCGAAAAGAACGTTTTAAAGTCATTATATAGTTTAGGCGTTTCTGCTGTATTTTTGTGAGGAGTTTTTACAATATCCAAATAGTCTATAAGTCGCTGTACACTAGCACGTTCTCCATCATTTAACATTTTTTGAGGACGTTCACTATCATACCATAACTGTAGTTTATCTTTATAGTGACGTTTAATTTCTACTGGAATAATTGCGCAACTTTGAAAACTAGGGAAACGCAAAATGTTTAAGGTCATAGTAGGCGCACGACGACCATAAGTTTCACGCAAGTTTAACATTTCGTCCATGAACTCTGTAATAGTAGTTAAGCATAATGAATTAATTGTCATCATCATATGTAACTTCTTTACGTTAGATTCTTTAAGAACCCGATGAATACTACTCATCCATAGATCATAATTTAGTCCATCACGAATATATTCTGCTTGTGGTTTTGCTGCTTCCATAGATGTATAAATTTCAAAGTTAGGAACATGCCATGACTTCTCAATTAGTTTATCAAGTACTTTAGGTGTTTGTGGTGACAAATTACTATTAATAGCAAATCTCATTTGTCTACCTCTATCGGGATTTCTTTCAAACCATTCAAATAACTTCCAAGTACCTGTATGCATAATAGGTTCTCCGCCTGTAATACGAATCTCTTCTAAGTTATCAGCCAGTCCTTCTTCCCACCATTTATGAAATGCTTGAATATACGGATTATCTTCTTGTTTCTTTGTTGCTGGTTCTGCCCAAGGAG
>ERZ1048068.1147-NODE-1147-length-21109-cov-5.186900_pt1 | contig 21109 bp, 18 predicted proteins | sample MGYA00383098_ERZ1048068 | MGnify/ENA primary metagenome ERZ1048068 (study PRJEB29581, sample SAMEA5548368) | metagenome | biome: marine; feature: coastal; material: water | depth 1 m | study: Short-term variability in the microbial, nano- and picoplankton... | reverse complement strand
CACTCTTTATGACGGGTCGGAAGAATCTTAACAATCTTTGGATTGTTAAGCCCCTCGGGCTTCGCTTCCTTCGCGGAGGCCGTATTCTAGGGAATACCAGCAATAAATCAACTCCTTATCGCCCTATTATTTACTTATCTGCCCCGGCGCTCAATTGCGGCCATGCTGCACGCAGGTAGTGCACCATCGACCAGAGGGTCAGCGCCGCTGCAACATAAATTGCAATAAAGCCCATAAGGGTTAAAAGCTCTTGTTCTGGCTTGGCCGCCAGCAGGACAGCAATGGCGACCATCTGCACCCAGGTCTTGATCTTGCCAATCATGGCAACTGCCACTGTCCCGCGGTAGCCCATCTCCGCCATCCATTCGCGCAGGGCAGAAATCACAATCTCGCGGCCAATAATTACAATCGACGGCAGTGCAAACCAAGGGCTCGCATGAACTTCCAGCAACATCACCATCGCAGCCACAACAATCAGCTTGTCAGCCACGGGATCTAAAAAGGCACCAAAGGCTGTAATCAGATTGTATTTGCGGGCCACGTAGCCATCCACCCAGTCGGTGGCCGCCGCCAGACCAAATATAGCCGCTGCCGCCAGATTGTGCAGCTCCCATGAGCTGTAGTAGACGACAATAAATACTGGGATCAAGGCGATGCGCAGCAGGGTCAGGATATTAGGCAGGTTCCACATGGGGTAATCTTCTTTTCTAAATGGCTAAAGGGCGGCAGCTGTTAACGTACAGTAAACACAGGTAACAAGAACTTACTCATTGTACAGTGCACTGTAAATAGCATCAGCAACCTTTTTACTGATATTGGGTACTTTCATCAAATCAGCCACGCTGGCCTTCTTCACTTCTTGAATACCACCGAAGTGTTTCAATAGATCTCGACGTCGGGTTGGCCCCACACCAGGAATGCCTTCCAGCGCTGAAGTACGACGTTTTTTATCGCGCCGCGCCTTGTGACCGGTAATCGCAAAGCGGTGTGCCTCATCGCGGATCTGCTGTATCAGGTGCAGCGCTGCCTGCTGGGGCCGGGCAATTACCTTGTTATTCTGATCCGCCAAAATCAGAGTTTCCAGGCCCGGCTTGCGGGTCGTGCCCTTGGCCACCCCCAAAATCATCACACCCACCACACCCAGGTCTGCAAGAACATCTTTGGCAATCCCAATCTGCCCTTTACCGCCATCAATTAGCAGAATATCCGGCAGCTTACCCTCGCCTTTCATCAATCTTGTATACCGGCGGCGAATCGCCTGTTCCATCGCCGCATAGTCATCACCATCGGTAATGCCATCAATATTAAACCGCCGGTAGTCGCTCTTCAGCGCGCCATTAGAATCAAATACCACACAGCTGGCCACCACCGCCTCACCGCTACTATGGCTGATATCAAAACACTCCAGGCGCTGGGGTGTCTGCTCCAAACCCACGGTTTCACGCAGGGATTCAAAGCGTTGCTCTACGGTCTTTTTCGATGCCAGTTTGGCGGTCAGGTTTTGCTCGGCGGTGCGCTCAGCCAGCTCCACCCACTTGGCGCGAAAACCACGCACCGAATCGCGAATCTCAAACTTACGCCCCACCCTCTGTTTTAATGCCCCACTGAGCGTCTGCGCACCCTCAAGCGGCGCATTGACAATAATTTCCTTGGGTAAATCAGGCCGCCCGGCCCCATTGAGATAGAGATGGGGTAGAAATTCATCTAGTAACTCTGACACCTGCTCCGCGAGCGGCGCCTTTGGGTAGTAGCTGCGACTACCAAGAATGCGCCCCTGGCGAATATAGAGCATATGAACACAGGCTTGGCCATTATTCACGGCACCGGCAACCACATCCACCGTTCCCTTGCCCTTCTCGATCATCTGCTCTGACTGAACCCGGCGCAACGCGGAGATCTGGTCGCGAAATTCTGCTGCTTTCTCAAATTGCAGATCACTCGACGCCGTCTCCATCTCCACTTCCAATTGCTTGAGCAACTTATCGGCCTTGCCATCCAAATAGAGACGCGTTGAGGTAACGTCCGCGCTGTACTCCTCAGCGCTGACCAGATCGACACAAGGTGCCGTGCAGCGCTTAATCTGGTACTGCAGGCAGGGCCGCGAGCGGTTCTTAAAAAAGTTATCCTCGCACTGGCGAACCTTAAAAGTTTTCTGCAAAAAGCCCATGCTTTCGCGCACAGCATAGGCATTGGGGAAAGGTCCAAAGTATGTTCCCTTAGCCTTTTTTGGACCGCGATGAAAAGCCAGCCGCGGCCACTGATCGCGATCAGAGAGAAAGATATAGGGGTAGCTCTTATCATCGCGCAGCAAAATATTGTACGGCGGATGATATTGTTTGATCAGGTTGTGTTCGAGAATTAGCGCCTCGGTCTCGGTCTCGGTTACCGTTACATCGATTTTAGCAATGCGCTTTACCAACGCAGCTGTTTTGGGCGCTAACCCGGTTTTGCGAAAATAACTGCTGAGCCGGTTTTTGAGGTTTTTGGCTTTGCCCACATAGAGAATCTGCCCGTCATCATCAAACATCTGGTAGATGCCCGGCCGAACGGTCAGAGATTTGAGAAAAGAGGTGTGATCAAAAGCCATAGCCAATTGTAACGTTTTTAAGCGCAATTGGATCAAAGCAAAGTTATTTTACTGATTAACGGACTTTTCCTCTTGAGAATTCTATAATCGCGCCTTAATAAAAACCTAAGCTTTAAGCTACCTATCATCAACAAATAAAATGACTTTGAATAGAAAATTCTGCGTCGCCCCCATGCTCGACTGGACTGATCGCCACTGTCGCTTCTTTATGCGTCTGATCAGCCAGCATGCGGTGCTCTATACTGAGATGATCACCACTGGGGCAATTATCCATGGTGATACCCACCATCATCTGCAGATGGACCCTTTTGAGCATCCGGTAGCCTTGCAGTTGGGTGGCAGTGACCGCAAAGATTTGGCCAAAGCCTGTGTGCTGGCCAGCCACTATGACTATGCAGAGATTAATCTAAATTGCGGCTGTCCCAGTGACCGGGTGCAAAATGGTATGTTCGGTGCGGTGATGATGAAGAACGCCCAAATTACCGCGGACTGCGTGGCGGCGATGCAGGATGCGGTGGATCTACCGATTACGGTCAAGCATCGGATTGGCGTGGATGATTTTGACAGCTATGAGTTTCTCTGCGAGTTTGTCGATACAGTTGCCAGGAGCGGCTGTGATACTTTTTTGGTCCATGCCCGCAAGGCCTGGCTCAAGGGCCTTAGCCCAAAACAGAACCGCGAGATTCCTGAACTCAATTATGATCGGGTCTACCAGCTGAAAAAAGACTTTCCCCATTTGGAGATTATTATCAATGGTGGCATCACCACTCTCGAACAGTCGGCAGAGCATCTCAAGTACCTCGACGGGGTGATGATCGGACGCGAGGCTTACACCAATCCATACTTGCTGGCCAGCGTAGATCAATTTATCTATGGCACCGATAATCCGATAAAAACACGTGAAAAAGTTGCTGAAGAGTTTCTTAAATACGTGGATAATGCGCTCTCAAAAGGTACCAGGTTAAGTGCCATGACCCGTCATATCCTGGGCCTGTTCCACGGTATGCCCGGGGCGCGCCAATACAGGCGCCATATCAGCGAAAACGCCCATAAAGCCTCGGCCGGTATTGAGGTTTTAACCACTGCATTAGCAAAGACATCTGGAGTAAAAGGTTAATGAGCAACGACAAAAGTAAACTTGCCCAATTAAAAGAGATAACCACCGTAGTAGCAGATACCGGTGATTTTGATGCGATTGCGCAATATTCCCCCGAGGATGCCACGACTAACCCTTCGCTGCTGTTAAAGGCGGCCCAGATGCCCGCCTACCGGGGCCTGGTGGATTCAATTGTTGCCGATTCTATGAGTGGCCGACAGTCCAGTGACGAACAGGTTTCAGACTGTATGGATAGGCTGGCAGTGGGTTTTGGTGAAAAGATTCTCGAGCAGATTCCAGGGCGTGTCTCCACTGAAGTTGATGCCCGCCTCTCCTTTGATGCCGAAGCGTCAATTGCCAAGGCCCGCCACCTGATCAATCTCTATGAGCAGGCGGGTATCGGTAAAGAGCGCGTGCTGATTAAAATGGCGTCTACCTGGGAGGGCATTCGTGCGGCAGAGCAGCTGGAAAAGGAAGGGATTAACTGTAACCTGACACTGCTGTTTAACTTTACCCAGGCGGTGGCTGCGGCTGATGCCGGTGCTTACCTGATCTCGCCGTTTGTGGGCAGAATTCTCGACTGGTATAAGATCTCCACGGGCCTGACCGAGTATGCACCAGCGGATGACCCGGGCGTGCAGTCAGTAACCCGTATCTACAACTACTACAAGCAGACTGGCTACGACACGGTAGTAATGGGTGCCAGCTTCAGAAACACTGAAGAAATCACCGAACTGGCAGGCTGTGACCGATTGACCATTAGCCCGCAGTTACTCCAGGCTCTGGATGATGACTACGGCTCGCTGGAGCGCAAGCTGGATCCGGCCAATACAGGTTCGAAGATTCATTATCAGCTGGGTAATGAGAGTGATTTCCGTTTTGAGCTCAATCAGGATGCTATGGCGACGGAGAAACTGGCGGAGGGTATTCGCGGTTTTGTCGCCGATCAGATAAAGCTGGAAACCTGGCTAAAAGATCTTAACTAATGATTGATAAGATTAAGGCGTTCTTTGCCAAGAATGTTATTGAGAGCGATGATGATTCCCTGAGTGGCGAGCAACTCGCCACTGCAGCACTGCTGATTGAAGTGATGGTGATCGATGGCAACCTTGGCGAGGATGAATTGGCTTCGATTAGCAATACTCTGGCTCAAATGCTGGACATTAGCAGTGAACAGGTGGATGAATTAATACTGCTGTCCCGGGATGAGGTCGCTGAGGCGACGTCACTCTACCAGTTTACCCGCGAGATCAACGCCCATTTTGACCACGACAAAAAGATGGCTCTGATGACTGCCATGTGGCGGGTGGCCTTTGCCGATGGCCATCTGGATAAACATGAGGAAGGGATTATTCGCCGGGTGGCAGATCTACTGCATATTCGCCACAGTGAATATATCAAGTGTAAACTGACGGCCCGTGATAAGGGCTGATTCTAATCTGAAAACATCCCTAATGATCTGATTCAAGAGCGCGAATCAGGTCGGTAAATTCCTTGCTGTTGTCAGGATTAAGCTGCATTAACAGCTTGTGCGCCTCAACTACCTGGCGGCGTATTTCATCGACTTCTGAACTAACCGATTCTATGCTGTGCAGTTCTGCATCAATGGCGGGTACTTGCTGAATAATATCGAAGATTTCACCAAAGCCCATACAATCCAGCGTTTGTAAAATACTCGGATTCTGGCAGAAGACCTGAACATTGATGCCGTATTCCTTGCGACAGTGAAGGCCCAGCTTGGCCATCAATCCCAGGGTCGTGCTGTCGAGGCCCTCGGCTTCGAGCATATCCACAATCACTTTTTTCACATCCCGGCTGCCGAAGATGGTTTCCATATGGCGATTGAGGGAGCCACAGAGGGTTACCCGCACGTCGCCGATAAATTTAAGCAGATAGTTACCCTGATTATCGGAGACCAGTATCTTGCCCGCGCTCATCTACATACCTCTCGTCAAGAGCAGCACCGAGACATCGTCCCGGGGGTCTTCAATCGAGTCGACGGAGAGTGAATCTTTGAGTTTTTCGATATTGTCGGAACTGGTGGCCAGGTAGCTGAGCAGGGTCTTTTCCTTGTCGGCTATTTCTTTGTCAGGAATCAAATCGAAGACACCATCGGAGAGCAGCACAAAGGCAAATTTTTCCGGCAGGGTCATTTCTTCGACCATCCATGAGGCGTCCTCAAAGATACCAGCGGGCTTGCCCTTGCCGGGAAGATATTCGGCATGGCCTTTGGTCACCAGGATTGGCGATGGCTGCTGGGCACCCACAACATAGCGCAATTTACTACTCTCTGTATCAAGGGAACCGGCAACGATCGTCAGGTGCTTGCCCAGCCCGGTGGCCAGCAGCTGATTATTGATATATTCGACCAGCCCCTCCGGCGCCTGAGCCAAAGCCACATAGTCTTTTTCCAGCTGATGGCGGCGTATTACCCGGCCGATCATAAAGCGCAATAGAACGGTAACAAATGCCGAGGAGGCGCCGTGGCCGGAGACATCGGCAAAATAAAACAGCAGGTAGCGGCCAAGGACAAAGTTATAGCCAACAAAGTCGCCGCTTAAATAGAGTGATGGGGTGATCGAGTGAGAGATTTCATAGTCGCCAAACTTTAAGGGACTCTCTGGCATCAGGCTTTTCTGCACTTCCAGTCCGGCCATCTGGTCCTGTTTTAACAGTCGCAGGCTCTCTTGAAGTTCGAGGTTGGCTTTTTCAAGTTCATTGCGATAAAGCCTTTTTTGCAAACGCGACTCTGCCCGTCGGTCTATTCGCTGCAGGGTATTTTGTATTTTCTCTTCACTGGTTTCGGGAAACACCACATCGGCGACGCCGAGACGAAAGTACTCGGCAACATTATTAATACCCTCTTCACTCAATGCGACAATCACCAGGTATTTGGCAGCCATCACTTGCAGCTGCTCACGCTGACTTTCGGTTTCCAGAGGGGTATTTTCAGAGCTGATAACCACTGGCTGAATCAGTGGATCGGTACATAAGCTGGCGATGGATTCGTAATTTTTCGCCGCCGCAGTCTCCCGGCCAAGGGATTGGAGACTGTGACTTAAACGTTGCACCCTGGGTTCATTTCCATTGAGGAAAATAATCAGGCCTGATGCTTTATTCATTGTTAATCCGGCTTGCGCTGGCTAAACCTGTTGTTATTAATAATCTTCAAAATCACCAAAGTCATCTTCAATAGCGCCATCGTTGACCAGGTATCTGTTGCGCTGCAAATAAACATCGCGAACAAAAAGGTATTTATCCCCGGAGATCACCCGATCAACCTCTAACAGGCCCGCTCTTGTAGTTAAAAGGTCAATACCTCGAGCTGTATTGCGGGCGCTGACATCATCAACGTAAGAAAATGGACTGGTTATACTATCGACGAATTTACTTGGTGCATCCCTCAATGTAGATGGGCCCATAAGAGGTAGCATTAGGTAAGGCCCTTCACCAACACCCCACACGGCAAGGGTCTGGCCAAAATCCTCACCATCACTTTTTTCCAGGCCGGCGCGCTGGGCAACATCAAAAAGGCCGCCAAGGCCAAGAGTAGTGTTGATCAAAAAACGACCACTGTCATGAGCGGCCTGGCTGAATTTACCCTGAAGTATATCGTTGACGACATTGGTGACTTCATTGAGATTGCTAAAAACATTCTCGATGCCTTTTTCCAATGGATTTGGCATCAATGCTTTGTAGGTCACTGCCGCTGGACGCAGCGCGTAGTGATCGAGACGGTCATTAATATAGAAAACCTTGCGATTAAGGTTCTCAAGCCGGTCATCATTGGCAGAGACAGGCGCTGCGGCCAGCCCGGAAAGAATTAAAGCAACCGCAACTAAGCGTATCTTTTTCATAAACCTTCTCGCATTCAATTGCATAGGGGTAGTGGCGTATTCTACTGCTCAAAAAGAGCTGCGTACACAGCCTGAGGGATCTGTGGGGAAAAAATTAATCGAAGCCGCAAATAATATCTTTGTCGCGTAACTGTAATAGTAGATCAAGACCGAACTTTAGCAGGGCTTCTGGGTTGGGATGATTGAGTTCAGATACCAACTGCAATAGTGCCTCTCGACCCGTGAGATGGTGTTCGCGAAATATCGCAAGCAGACGACTGGTGGCAGCATTGGTCTCAAGAAAGCCTATCTGCATAGCGCGATTGCGATAGACAATGAGATGGGTGGAAACAGCTTGATCCGCTGAAGGCTGATAGCTAGGGCCAATCATCTGCACCGCATAGCTATAGCTCAAAGGCCAGGCCAGCGGTGAGACTATCGGCCGGTCGGCAAGTAGGTCGCCGTCGGTTGTGGTTTCGGGAAATACCAGTGCCGATGTATCCAGCGCCAACTCTACCCATTCATAGTGCGCTAGCTCGAGAAGGAATGGCGGGTCGCAGTCCAGAGGCTTACGCTCGGTTTGTAAATAATGCAAAAATTCGCTGCCTATTTTTAAAAAATAGGGACTGTGGCTCTGGTGATGGTGGATAAAGTCGCGAACCATCGCCGTCCACTGTTCGGGATCGGTGATGGATTTAAGGATTGGAAATCCATTGGCGATAAAGCTCTGAATATTATTAAAGAACAGGTTGCGGTAGATAGCCATACGACGATCTTCGATACCCTGTGGCGCTGGGTTACTCTCGGGACTGCGTATATGGGCGGCAAATGCTATCTGCGCCTTTTGAAAGGATGGTCTTTGGGAGTCATGGGTCATGTCAGGTACCGGTCATTTTCCCTGCCTGATCTTGCTGACCGGCGTATCTGGCCTGGCGCAGGGTTATCTGCTCGACTTCTTTAAGCAGTTCTTCGACCGGAGGAATATTAAAGTCGCGCTCGAGCAGTGTCGGAAATGCACCAAACTGCCCGTAGGCGGCATCAAGGAGTTCCCATACTGGATCAATCACATCGGCACCATGGGTATCGACACGCAGGTCTTCAGCTTCATCGAAGTGGCCGGCTATATGACCATAGGCAATGCGCTCGCCGGGCAGTGCCTTGAGAAATTCAAAGGGGTCATAGCTGTGGTTAATACTGTTGACGTAAATATTATTGACATCGAGAAGCAACTTGCAGTCGGCTTTTTGCAACACGGCATTGGTAAAGTCGATCTCTGACATCTCTTGCTGGGGAGCGGCATAGTAGGAGACATTTTCCATGGCGATGCGCTGGCCGAGAAAATCCTGTATTTGCAGGATGCGCTCGGCGACATAGTCGACGGCCTCTTCGGTAAAGGGAATCGGCATCAGGTCATAGAGATGGCCACTGTCACTGCAGTAACTCAGGTGTTCGGTGTAACAGCGAATGGAATGATCAACCATAAAGGCTTTAATTGCTTTTAACAGTTCCCAGTCCAGTGGCGATGGGGAGCCTATGGAGAGTGAGAGTCCGTGGAGAACAAAGGGAAATCGCTCAGTGTATTCACGAAAGGCGGCACCGTAACGACCGCCCACATCAATCCAGTTTTCCGGTGCGACCTCCATAAACTGGATCTGTTGCGGAGACACAGAAGAAAGCGGGCCACAGAGTGCCCGCCTTAACCCCAATCCCGCTCCCTGAACAGGGTAGCTTGATGTTTTTTCAACCATTTATTGAGGTGAACTTAGCGGATGATTTTGTCGACGAGTTATGCGCCACCACACTTGCCTTCACCGCACTTGCCCTCCGATTCAGCTTTGCTTTCGCCGCACTTTCCTTCCCCGCACTTTCCTTCACCACATTTACCTTCGGATTCGGCTTTGCTTTCGCCGCATTTACCCTCACCGCATTTGCCTTCGGATTCAGCTTTATCTTCGCCACACTTTCCTTCGCCACACTTGCCCTCACCACACTTGCCCTCTGTATGGCTGGCGGCAAGATTGTAGCCGGAACGCAACTCGTCGGCCTGAAAAGGGTTTTCGGCGGCAAAAGCCGGTGCTGCGATTGCTGCAGTAACGAGAAACGCCGTGCCTACGGCTGTGGCTGCGGCTAGAGGCTTAATATTTTGTTTATTCATTTAACTACTCCATGTGTTGGTGATTATTGCAAGCGTTTACTGGCTTGCTCCCCGGTCCGTGTTCACTTCAGGGTGCCCCTTCTGACAAATGCGCCCATACGAAGTTCCAGTGTCACAGTAAGATTTTATTCCAGCTATTTTTTTCCGCGCTATTGCGCGCGCAAGTAATTTTGATACAGGCTTAATATATAGGCTAAACCCGAAACCTGCGCAACTCATCTTGAATTTCATCCCAGCGCTTTTGCAGTCGCTTTTGCGAGACGGGGACCCGGGTTTTCAGCTGCTGGGCAAATAGCGAGACGCGGTACTCTTCTGTCAGCCAGTAATAATCCCACAGCGCAGTCTCAAGCTCAGTGGATAGCGGTTGGTCATCTTTTAAGGCCTGCCTGCAAGGCTCCACGAGTTTCTGCAGTTCATCGATATACTGACGATCTTTGGCGACCTGGGAGGCAAGCTTTTCAAGACGCACCTGCAAGGCTTTTATATAGCGCGGATACTGCCTGATCTGCTCCGTGGCAATACTCGACAATGTATCAGCACTAAACAGCCAGTCGAGTTGACCGCGAATATCATCAGCGGCATAGATAGCAGGTAGACCCAGCGCTCTTAGCTTCTTTTGGCAATCGTGTAGTGGAGATAACAACGACTCTAAAGCCTGAGCGTTCTCCTGTGCGATCATCACCACCTTACCAATACCCGCATCAAAGGCCCGCTCAAACTGCTGCTGCTCTCTGAGCACCTGACCATCGGCAAAAATTGCCTGCTGAAAACTGGCGCTAATCAGGGCGTCAACCAACTGTTTACGCTCAACTATTTTAGCCGCAGTCAAAGCCAGCTCTCTGCCCTTTAGCAGGTGCTTGGTAAGGTACTTTACCTGATCACGCCCTTTGATTAAGGCGAGGCGCAGCTGGCCCTGACGGTTTCTCTGGGCTGCCAGCAACGGGTTGTCGACCACTTCAAGGGTCACGGATTCACCGCAGTCGCGCAGGGCTGGCCAGGCTTTAATGGTCACTTTGCCATGTTTAAGCGCAACCTCCTCCGGCAACGTTTCAAAGTCCCATTCAGTGATGCCCTGCCGAGTCCTGTTCTCGTTAGCGCTCTGCTCGGCGGCCTGCTCAAGTCCCTCGCTGATCTGCTGTTTAAATTCCTGCTGCAGGGTTTCTATACTTCGCGCCATGGCAATTTCGCTGCCATTTTCATCCTCAAGAATAAAATTCATCAGATACCAGGTGTCAAGATTTTGCGGCTTCCACTGCTCCGCTGGTATGGCGATGCCTGTGCGTTTATGCAGAAACTCGGCAAGCACTTCGGTCAGAGGGCGATCCTGAGGCTTTGTCTGCAGCAGGAAGGCATCGACATAGTCCGGCACGGGAACAAAATTACGCCTGGTTTGCTTTGGCAGGCTTTTGAGCAATGCAATACATTTATCCCGCAACATGCCCGGTACCAGCCATTCAAAGAAATACCGTGGTAACTGGTGCAACAGTGGTAGCGGCACCACAGCGCTGACGCCATCCTCTGCATGGTTGGGTTCAAAATGGTAGCGCAGGTTATAGCTGATACCCTGACAGCTGATAGTTTCGGGGAACTGGGTCTGCTCTTCCTGGGACAGACCACGAAGCAGCAAATACTCTTTCTCAAGCCGTAATAGTTGCGGCTGCTTAGCTTCGGCCTCTTTGCGCCACTTTTCAAACAGTGGCAGGTTATAAATACCGCTGGGAATCTTCTGGTCGTAGAAGTCAAAAATCACCTGCTGCTCGACCAGCAGGTCGCGACGGCGAAAGCGATCCTCCAGGGCCTGCAGCTCCTCGACCAATTGTTGGTTGTCAGTGTAAAACTGACCTTTGCCACGATAGCCCTCTTCCACCAGCGCCTGCTGAATAAATATCTTGCGTGCCTCTTCGGGATTGACCTGACCGTAGACCCGGCGTTTATTTTCAACAATACTGAGGCCAAACAGGGTTTGCTTTTCACTGGCCATTACCTGGCCGGATTTAATACTGTAAAAGGGTTCGCTATAGGATTTCTTGACCAGGTGCGCGGCTAGCGGTTCCAGCCAGTCGGAGTCGATTTTTGCCACCGTTTGGGCAAACTGCCTAGTGGTTTCCATCAGCGAGCCGGCCATTATCCACTTGGGTGGTTTTTTGCTCAGCCCGGAGCCGGGAAAGATAAAGAATTTGCGGTTGCGAGTACCGAGGTATTCCCACTTGTCCTGAAGAATTCCCACCTGGCCCAGTAAGCCAGAGAGCAAAGAGCGATGAATATCATCGGCCTTTGCCGGCTGGCTGTTATCAGTAAGCTTTAGCGCCCGGCAGGCGCTGTGCACCTGGTGGTGCAGATCGCGCCACTCGCGCATGCGCAGGTAGGAGACATAATTGGCCTTGCAGTAGCGGCTATATTGATTAGCGGATAGCTGCTGGCGCTGCTCTTCAAAATGGCGCCACAGGTTCAACAGCGAAATAAAGTCGGAGTCGGGTTCCTGCCATTTTTTATGGCTCTGGTCTGCGGCCTGCTGCTTGTCGGCGGGACGCTCCCGGGGGTCCTGAATACTCAGGCCGGTGGTGATAACCATCACCTCGGAGAGACAGCCATTTTTAGCGGCTTCGAGTAGCATACGGGCAAACCTTGGATCCAGCGGGATATGCACTATGCGCTTACCGAGGTCAGTTAATTTGCCACTGACGGCAACCACCTGAAGCTCTTCGAGTAGTTTGAAGCCGTCACTGATCATGCGCTGATCTGGGGCATCGACAAACGGGAAGCTGCGAATATCACCAATCTTTAGGTGTAGCATCTGCAGAATTACGGCGGCAAGGTTGGTACGGATAATTTCCGGGTCGGTAAATTCCGATCGGCTCTGAAAATCCTCCTCGCTGTAGAGGCGATAGCAGATACCCTCACTGACTCGACCACAGCGACCGGCACGCTGGTTGGCGCTGGCTTGGGAGATAGCTTCGATCGGCAGACGCTGCACTTTGGTGCGGAAACTGTAGCGCGAAACGCGCGCACGTCCGGTGTCAATGACGTAGCGGATGCCGGGTACGGTCAGGGAGGTTTCAGCAACATTGGTGCTCAGCACTACCCTTCGTCCACGGTGGGCAGAAAATATTTTACTCTGCTCGGCAAGACTCAAACGAGCATATAGGGGAACGATTTCTGTGTGCGGCAGCTGTGCGCGTTTAAGCGCCAGGTTGACTTCGCGTATCTCCCGCTCGCCACTGAGAAACACCAGGACATCGCCCTGCTTTTGATGGGCGTGGATATCCCGCAGGCAATCGACAATCATCTGGTCGCGATCGCTCTCGGTATCATCCGGATGGTTGTAGATGATTTCAACCGGGTAACTGCGGCCGGAGACCTCGACTATAGGTGCGCCATTGAAGTGGGCGGAAAATTTCTCCACATCAATAGTAGCCGAGGTAATAATGGTTTTTAAGTCCGGGCGCTGGGGCAGAAGGTTTTTCAGATAACCGAGAAGAAAGTCGATATTCAGGCTGCGCTCGTGGGCCTCATCGATGATTAGCGTATCGTATTTGCTGAGATAGCGGTCGTGCTGAATTTCTGCCAGCAAAATGCCGTCGGTCATTAGTTTGATATAGCTGTTTGGCGAACTCTGGTCGGAAAAGCGCACCTGATAGCCGACCGCTTCGCCAAGGGGTACTTTAAGTTCTTCGGCAATGCGGTTGGCCACTGTGCGCGCGGCAATTCGTCGCGGCTGGGTGTGACCAATCATGCCTTTTACACCGCAGCCTGCCTGCAGGCAGATTTTCGGCAGCTGAGTGGTTTTACCAGATCCGGTCTCCCCGGCCACTACCACAACCTGATGTTTGCGGATTAGTGCGGCGATTTCATCCGCTCGCGCACTGACTGGGAGATCCGGGTATTCGAGAGTGGGAAGATTCTGTTGACGCTTTTCGATCTGCTGTTGGTTTTTTAACAGTGCCGCATGCCATTTTTCCCAGCGCGCGCTGATATTTTTTCCCTGTCGGGAAAGTTTTTCCAGTTCGGCCAGTTGGCGACTCAGACGATAGCGCTGGCTGCTGCCAGTCGATTGCTCAACCAGCATTTTTAGTCGCTGAAAATCCTTTGGACTCTTTGGGGGCTCTGAGCTATGGGAGCTATGGGAGCTATTTAAATCTTGCGCGCTTGGCATGGGGCTGATTAGTCGCTATTGCCCATCCAGATACAGGCCCCGCTGCTACTCTTAATGGCATCGAGTTTTTGCTGATGAACGCTGAGTTCATGATCGCTGGGCTTTATTACTGGCAGCGCTGTGCGGCCTGCTGCAAGGCGGCGAATGCTGCTTGCGCTATTCACCTCACCACTCTCGGAGGCAGACTGATCGCTGATATTTAGATTGACCTGACCGCCCGTCATTAGCAGATAGACATCGGCGAGGATCTCGGCATCGAGTAGTGCGCCGTGGAGATCGCGCTGGGAGTTGTCTACGCCGTAGCGTTTACAGAGTGCATCGAGGTTATTTTTTTGTCCGGGGTGCTTTTGTCGCGCCAGTGCCAGGGTATCAATAATTCGGCAACTGGTTTCAATAACCTGATACTTGCCAGACAGCTTGGCAATTTCATGGTTGATAAAGCCAACATCGAAGGGGGCATTGTGGATAACCAGGTCGGCGCCATCGACAAATTCCATAAACTCCTGAACAACCTGGTCGAACAGTGGCTTGTCTTCAAGAAACTGGTCGGTGATACCGTGGACTTCCATGGCACCCTCATCGACTTTGCGTTGAGGATTGATGTACTGGTGATAATGCCTGCCGGTCAGTTTGCGGCCCACTAACTCGACACAGCCAATCTCGATAATGCGATGATCCTGGGAGGTCTCCAGGCCGGTTGTCTCTGTATCAAGTACGATTTGTCTCATAGTGTCTGCTTTTTGTGTACGCTTATAGGGGAATATGGCTAGGGGCTAGAGCTCATCAATTCCGCGATTGGCCAACTGATCGGCAATTTCATTTTCAGGGTGACCACTGTGTCCTTTGACCCACTGCCAGTCTATCTCATGGGTGCCGATAAGCGCATCAAGCTTTTGCCATAGATCGACATTTTTAACCGGCTTCTTGGCGGCGGTTTTCCAGTTGCGTTTTTTCCAGCCCGGCAACCACTCCTGAATACCTTTCAGGACATAGGTGGAGTCTGAGGTCAGGGTGATCTTGCAGGGCTGCTTAAGTGCCGCCAATCCCTCGATCACAGCGGTTAATTCCATGCGATTATTGGTCGTGTCTGTCTCACCACCAAACAGGGATTTTTCCTTGTCGCCATAGCGCATCAATACGCCCCAACCACCTGGCCCGGGATTTCCTCTGCAGGCGCCGTCCGTATATATCTCTACCGATTTCATTGTCTGCCCTCAACCACAGCTGATACCTGGCCTGCGATCTTTTTCCGCTGCTGATTATTTTTTTATTACTGTACTTTTTAGACCTTCAGTTACCCTGTAACTTTTCGTCGTCGCTGCACGCCAGGCTTTACCGGAACCGCGAATACCTCTGGGGACTCGTTTCACTGCGTGAATCATGTAGAAGTTACCCAATGGTATACGTCTCTTTTCACAGATCTGCTCCCAAGTGCTTTTATTAGCGACCTGCTGGTTATTTGGCTGCTTGCCGAAGGGGAAATTATAAGCGCCGTGCGCTATTCCTTCTACGTGAAAATTGAGCAGCGACAGCCAATCTGTCACTCGCCCGAGGCGCAGGTTGTGATATTTGAACTGTGGCTTACTGGAGAACAGCTGCATGGGGAACTTGGCTACCCCCATGGGCCCGAAAGGATTAAAAATACACAGCAACAGATGACCACCGGGCATTACCACCCGACTGGCTTCGGCAAGAACAGCTTTAGGGGTCTGGGAGAATTCCAGGGCATGCTGCAATAACATGACATCAATGGTTTCTGACATCAAAGGCAGTTCCCTGTAGTTTGCCAGTGCGCCATGAGCGCCATTGGACTCCGAGGGATGCAGGCTCAGACGGTGAATATGCTTGAAGCAGTCGAGTGTCTGAATATCTTCACTGAGCCCGAGACGCAGAAATCGATAACCGGGGAGATCAGCATAGTGACGCTTGAGAACTTCTAGCTCGCGATCATGAAGGTAACGACCAAAATCGCTGTGCAACCAGGGTCTAAGATCAGCGGAGGTAGTAGCCAGATCCTCGACCTTAAATCGGTCGACAAAATTCTGTGCGGCTTTGCTGATAATTTTAAGGGGCATAGGGGCCAGAACTGGTTGATTTACCGGTTATTATGTTCGCTGAACTGAATAAAAACCAGTCTCTTGATTGCCGCTCGCTTAACTGCAAAGAGATTATCCGCGCCGGGATTCACAGAACAATTGAGAATCTTGCCATTGTTTCGACCTCGACTGACCGATACAATCCCGCCCGAAAATAGCTTAAGGGTCAAATCTTGCAATCTGCGCACTCGGCATTTCGCCTGATAATTTTAACTTGCACACTCGCTTCTCTTTCCTTGCTATCGGGCTGCTCACTGGTACCTGCAGGGTCAGACACTGCTGATCGTTCAAAAGCGCCTGAGAACAGTCTTGAGGCTTCAGCAGAGGCTACCTCAGCCAGTCTCGGGACAGAGGCAATTGTCGGCGAGAAGGTCTCTGTTTCCGATAACATTGCGCCAGTCTCCATGGCCGTTGAGGAAATCCCTGAACCTGTTGAGATCGATCTCTGGCAACGTCTGCGCAATGGCTATAACCTGACCCCGGAATCCTTGCCTGCCAGTGTTAAAAAACAGCGCGACTGGTATCTGCGCAATCCGAGCTATCTAAAGACCGTGTTTTCCCGTGCTCGACCCTATATCTACTATGTTACCCATGAGCTAGATAAGGCTGGCCTGCCCCTCGAACTTGCACTGCTGCCAATTGTCGAGAGTACCTATGACCCCCTGGCTTATTCCCATAGCCATGCTGTTGGTCTCTGGCAGTTTATTCCATCCACTGGAAAGTCCCTGGGCTTGCAGCGCGATCGTTGGTACGACGGCAGACGCGATGTTATCTATTCGACCCAGGCGGCAATCACCTATTTAAAGAAGCTTAACAAACGCTTTGATAACGACTGGTTGCTGGCTCTGGCGGCCTATAACTCTGGACAGGGCTCGGTGAGCAAATCCATCAGGCGCAATCGCAAGCTTGGCAAAGGCACTGACTTCTGGTCGATCAGCCTGCCCCGTGAAACCCGTAACTACGTGCCTCAGTTACTGGCTCTGGCGACTCTGGTACGTGATCCCGAGCTGTACGATGTGCAATTGCCGGCGATGCCCAACCAGCCATACTTTGAAGTAGTGGAAATTGAGTCGCAGATTGACCTTAACAATGTCGTCAAGGTGACGGGTATTGAGGTGGACGATTTCACCCGCCTCAACCCAGCTTATCGCAGGGCTATTACCCCTCCCCAGGGCAAACACAATCTGCTGCTACCGGTGGGAACCGCACAGCCCCTCAGGGAGATGCTGGCGACCACAGACCCAAAAACCTGGGTGCCACACACTGAGTACGCAGTAAATAGCGGTGACACTCTGTCGCATATCGCTGCGCGTTTTGATATTCCCACCAGCTGGCTGAGAACTCGCAATAACCTGCGCACAGACCGCTTGCAGATCGGCCAGATTTTGCTGATACCGCACTCCAGAGATAATATTGATTACCTCTCAGGCAACCTAGGCAGCAGTAAGCAACCCGTTTACCACGCTGTGCGCCGGGGTGACTCACTGTGGACAATTGCCAGAAAATACAACACCAGCATCAGTCGACTGCGCAAAATAAATAAGCTTAGTAGCAATACCTTGCGTGTCGGCGACCGACTGGTGGTGGGCAGCCGTATGCAGGAGTCTGCAGCGAAAAACCTGCGCAAGCTCTCTTACCGTGTGCGTCGCGGGGATTCCCTGTCATTAATTGCCAGCAGGTTTGATATTGCCGTAAGGGATATTACCCGCTGGAATAAGATCAGCCGCAACGATCTGCTGCAACCTGGGCAGCGTCTTACGCTGTTTATTAACGGGCTAAAAATCTGAGGCAACTGCCTCGCCGAGGGGATGCGGTTTCGGGCAAATACACAGGACACCACCAAACAGTTCGCGCTGCTGGCAGTGCCCTTGGGGTCATGTAATGAGGCTTATAGGGCCTTTCTTGTCTGCTACTTAAATTTCTACTCTACTATCTTGGCTTCGGCAAAGAGTGTCGCTTGCAGTCCCTGCAGTTCACGGGTATTGGTTGCTGCATTGCCGGCATAGAGTAGATTATTTTTCTGTTCAGTACTCAGGGTTCTGCTATCACCGGGTGTTACCTCAGTCATTGCGACAACAACATAGTCACCGGCGCTAGTGTATAGGCTTTCAACCACATCAGATTGAGCTGTTGCCGGCAGTTTGAACACAAAGCGGTTAATATCCGCGTTGACATCGCCGCTGCTGCGCTTGGCATTCAAAACCACCTGCCAATCTAGATCCTGGCTTTTGGCAACGGCTTCAACAGTCTCGCCAGCCGCAACACGTGCCAGTAGGGCATCGCCCTGCTCTGCCAGTTGCAACTTGGTTTGCTCATCAATGATGGCTACAGCAATTGAATTTTTAACCTCTGCCAATACTTTTTGGCGAGCGGGAATACTTTCCTTGAGTTTGAGAACGATGTAGCGATCATCACCGAGGTCAATTACCTCACTGGCATAGTTTTCCTCAAGAACTTCAGCGCTAAAGGCAGCTTTTTTAACTGCTGGATAGGCTGCTATTCCATAGGCGCTCGAGCGGGAAAATGCTGAGGATGTCTGGGCATTCAAACCCAAGTCATCAGCAACTTCACCCAGGTTTTCAGCGTTATAGCTAAGCTCTTTCATACTCGCGAGAGTTTCGACCAACCACTCATTTCTTAACTCCGCGACAAGTTCCTGTTCAATGCGAGCTCTTTCAGTAGAGAGATCAATAACCGTCTCTTGCTTGTCGACAAGTTTAATTAGATGGGTACCGCTGTCGGTCTCTACTGGCGCGGAAACTTCACCAACTTGCAGTGCAGCCAGGGCCGCTTCAAAAGTTTCCGGGAAGGTGTCACCGGTGGTGAAGCCAAGGTCACCGCCAAAGTCGGCTGAACCAACGTCCTGTGAATACTGTTTTGCCAGTGCCGCAAAGTCCTCACCAGCACTGAGTTTTGACTGGATTTCACTGAGCAGGGCTGCGTCGGGCTCTGTCAGTAATATATGCGCGGCCTGAAGGGAAACACCAGACTCCAGTGATTGGGCCTGCTCTTCATAGCGCGCGACAATCTGCTCTTCAGCGATAGCATCAGCGCCATCGAACTGCGCTGGGCTGAGTTCGATATAGTCGACTACAACCTGCTCTTCTGCCTGGAAGATTGATTTATTCTCTTCGTAGTAGGCGGCAATCTGTTCCTCAGATGCTTCTATCGTATCTTTGACCGGCTGCATTGGCAGTGTCAGATAATAGTAGTCGCGCTGTTGGTCGTAGATAGTGGCGAGAATTTCGAGTTCATTATTAGTCGTAAATGAAGAGGATACAAAGCCTCGTACAAATTGCTCTACAAGAAGATTTTCTTCAATCATCTCTAGAAAACTGGCGCTGGTATAACCCTGATTGCGCACGCGGTAGAGATATAGTTCCTGATCAAAGCGACCATTAGTCTGGAATGATGGGGTGTCGAGAAGTAACTTGCCAGTGGTTTTCGAAGAGATCGCCATCCCACCTGACTGTGCTTCCTGTGTCAGTAACTTGCGTCGAACCACCTGATTGAGAACCTGTGGTCGGAGTAAATCATCTTCGAGCAGGGCCGCATCGAGACCTTCATTTTCCCGCAGTATTCTTTGCTTTTCGGAGTTGAGGGCGCGCTGAACTTCTAATTCCGAGACTTTTTCACCATTAACTTTTACTGCTGTTTCCGATGCGCTTCCGGAAACCGATAGGGAGCCTATTCCAGAAAAAGCGAAGACAATCGCGATCAGAATCACAATCGCAAAAGCGATACCCTTCATATTGTTTCTAAAATTCTCCAACATACCTCTATCCCGTTACAGTTTTTAATTATGTGTTTTCGATTATTAAAAAAGGCGCATCACCGATGCGCCTTCACTTAATGCTAAAAGATTATCTGTAAATTAATTTACAGAGTCTTTTAGAGCCTTACCAGCTTTGAAGCTAGGTACATTGGCTGCTGCAATCTGGATTACCTCACGAGTACGTGGGTTGCGGCCAGCGCGGGCTGCGCGGTGCTTAACAGAAAAAGTGCCAAAGCCAACCAGTGATACCTGGTCACCATTTTTCAGTGAACCTGTAATAGCTTCGAGTGCTGAATCAAGTGCACGTCCTGCGGAAGCTTTAGAAATGTCTGCGCCAGCAGCAATTGCGTCGATAAGTTCAGATTTATTCACGGTATTCCCCTTTTTTTAGAGTTAGTAATTCCTAGTAGTATAGAGAGCATCTTTTTCAGCCAAACTCCCTATCTGTCTGGCTTCAAGCACTTTCTTGCGTACGTTATACCAATAGCTATTTAGCGGGTCAAGCTCCGTTTGACGAAATAGACAATTTCTTTAAAACTAGTGTGTGCTTGGCCTAGAGGAAGATTCCTCCTTTCCCGAAATCGTACCGGTGCGATTAAACTCTTCTTCGCTCAGGGATTCTGGACATTTCTCCAATGCTACCGACAGTACCTCGTCGATCCATTTGACCCGGCAGATTTTAAGGTCAGCTTTAATATTGTCTGGTATCTCCTTCAAATCACTGCCATTTTCGTCGGGAATGATCACTGTTGTAATTCCCCCACGGTGGGCCGCGAGAAGCTTTTCCTTGAGACCACCAATCTTTAAGACCTGGCCACGCAAGGTGATTTCACCGGTCATGGCGACATTGGATTTAACTGGAATTGCGGTTAAAACCGAGACCAGAGCGGTACACATGCCAACACCGGCTGATGGGCCATCTTTTGGAGTTGCACCCTCCGGGACATGAATATGAAGATCATTTTCCTGATGGAAGTCCTTGCGGATACCCAGCGCTCGAGCACGGCTTCTGACAACAGTCAGTGCTGCCTGGATGGATTCCTGCATAACATCCCCCAGAGAGCCTGTTTTGATCACTCGGCCTTTGCCGGGTATAGCAGCCGACTCGATGGTGAGCAATTCGCCGCCGACCTGCGTCCAGGCCAGACCGGTTACCTGCCCTATTTGGTTTTCCGCCTCGGCGCGACCATAGTCAAAACGTCTTACGCCCAACAGATCCTCCAGCTGCTCCGAACCGATTGAGTCGGTTGAGGCACGGCCATCACGAACATGTTCGGTGACAATTTTGCGACATATTTTTGCAATATCGCGATCCAGCCCGCGAACACCTGCTTCGCGGGTGTAGTACCTGATAGTGTCCTTGAGCGCCTCTTCACTGATCTCCAGCTCGTCGTCTTTTAGACCGTTTGCT
>ERZ1048068.1144-NODE-1144-length-21121-cov-6.063277_pt1 | contig 21121 bp, 13 predicted proteins | sample MGYA00383098_ERZ1048068 | MGnify/ENA primary metagenome ERZ1048068 (study PRJEB29581, sample SAMEA5548368) | metagenome | biome: marine; feature: coastal; material: water | depth 1 m | study: Short-term variability in the microbial, nano- and picoplankton... | reverse complement strand
GTATTTAATTTAAACCATTCTAATTTTTTAAATATGTCTGCAAATAATAGAACACGAGTAATCTCCCAATCAAAAGCCGTTTATATCGCACCTACGGGGTGGACGTTTAACGGCAGTAATACAACCGTGGAAGCTGCTCAACTCCACGGAGTTGATACACTTTCTTTCGAAATGGATTTAGCGGGAAGTCGCCAAGATGTTAGAGAATTTGGTCAGCTTGCTAGGATCGGAACTGTCAGGATGTCAGAAATAAACCCAACTTTAAGCTTTGGGTATTACCTTCAAGATGGCGCTAACGAGTTAGGTCTAGGATTCACTCATTCAGCAGGTACATCTCAATGCATCGCTGGCATGCTAAACGAAGATCCAACCAAAAAAGAAAGCAACCTTTTTGTTCTTACCGCAACAGAAGGGGATGATGCTTTTGGGTATAATACTGGAACTGCAGCGCAACAAGCTGACGCTTTTGAAGCGGCAAGACCGAATCATGATTTGATTGGTTTCGGTAATGCATTCGTAAGTAGTTATTCTGTAAACATGTCGGTTGGAGAAATACCTAGGGCGGATGTTGAAATGCAAGCTTCAAATGTTGTATTTTATCAAGACATCCATTCTGGTATCGTTCCTCCTAGTTTGAATTTAGATGGGTCTAGAGCAAAACCGGACGACCTAGATGCTAATATAAAATTCCCTATACCAACAGTATGTGATGATTTAGCGGGTGGCCTTAAGGTGTTAAAACCTCATGATGTTACGATTGCATTCTCTAGCAACCAAGGTGTAACTAGTGGTCCTAATGAAACTGGAATTGGTGGGCAAAGTTTTACGACTACAATCAACGCCGTTCAATCTTGCTCAATAGATCTCCCACTTTCTCGCGAAATCATTGATGCTATTGGATCTCAACTGGCTTACGCCAAGCCTCTAGAATTCCCAATTGATGTGACATTGAGTATTTCAGCCCTCGTTTCTCAGTTTGGTCAAGGAGCTTTGGAAAACGCCTTAACTGGCACTGCTGGAGATAGAACCACAACAATAACAGTTACATTAAAAAATGCCAGTAATGTCAATGAAATGGTATTTACTCTAAAAGGCGCGGTACTAGATAGCCAGTCATTCTCTCAAGGATTAGATGATAACGAAACTGTTGATCTTACCTTCTCTGCTCAAATCGGAGGAGCCACTACTACCGACCAAGGACTATTTATGACCTTAGCGGGGACTGATCCTCGTCCTACACAAGCTGCGTTTGATGTTGCTAATCAGGCAGGTCAACCAATTGGTCCAATTACATAAAATCAAGTTAAATTAATTTAAAATATGGCTACTACAACTACAAGAACGAGGGTTATCTCTCAAAGCAAGGCTGTTTATGTAACGCCTACAGATTGGCCTGTAATCCAAGATGGCACTACTGAGGCTGGTGATCAGGACATGATTTCTGGCCATCAACTTCATAGAATTGATACATTTTCTTTTGATATCGATTTAGCTTCTAGCCGTCAAGACGTTAGAGAATTCGGTCAGTTATCTAGAACCTCTACTACTAGGTTGACTGAAATAGATCCGACTTTAACATTTGGATATTATCTCGGTAATGGAGAAAATGAATTGGCGTTAGGTTTTGATAATTCTAGCGGCACTAATAAACAAATGGCTGGGGGTATCCTCTCAGAAATAGCTCAACAAAAAGACCGTAACATCTTCGTTGTTACTGCTAAAGAAGGAGAGGACGCATTCAATACAGGGACAGACGGATTAAATTGGACTGGGAATGGTGCTGGTGGGTTCCACGATACAGTGGGATTTGGTAATTGTTTCGTAAACAGTTATTCTGTCAATCTGGCCGTAGGAGAAATACCTAGGGTCGATGTTGAAATGCAAGCTTCGAATGTTTGTTTTTGGACTGGTCAGCAATCAGGACTATTCAACCCTTCTATAGACCTCAACGCTCAAAGGACTCATAGTGGGATAGTTATTCTTCCTCCCCCAAGTACGGGAGAGATGGGACATCATGTTCTTCGTCCTCACGATGTTGTTATATCCTTTTTCGATGATCAAATTAGTGACCTTACAAGTGGTACAGCTATAGGTGGAGTTAATTTTGCTGAAATGCCTATCCAATCTTGCTCTATTGATCTTCCACTTTCTCGTGAAGTAATTGATAAATTAGGAGCAGAAAGAGCTTACGCTAAGCCTCTTGAATTCCCAATTGATGTAACTATGTCCATGAGTAGTTTGGTTAATGAATTCTCTACTGGCGCTCTTGAGTATGCTATTAATGGGACAGCTGGAGATAAAAAAACTAATATAGTAGTTCAAGTAAAAGACGGTTCTGCGGTTAGGAACACATTTGTTCTTAGTGGGGCTGTACTGGATAGTCAAAGTTATTCTCAAGGACTTGATGATAATGAAACTGTGGATTTAAGTTTCTCTGCCCAAATTGGAGGGGCTACTACTACCGACCAAGGTTTATTCTTTACTGCTGCTGAAGGGGCAGGAGGAATTTCAGGAGTATTCTTGACTGGTACGCACGATGATTCCTATATTGTTCCCGGACAAGCAATCCCTGATCAACCGATTTCTGTAGAGGGTTGGGTTGATGTAGAATTAGCTGACGGAAGCGCAGGTAGTGATGGTGACCCAGACGACACTGATCGTGATTAATAAGTAGAATATAAATTAAACTTCAAAGGGGGCCGTTGAAAGACGAGACCCCCTTTTTCGTGTAATACATTAATAATGAAGGTATATCAGCAAATCGCTGCAACAGAAAGTTCCGTACTTAATTTAGATATTAACGTCGATAATTTAGAATTAGGTTTTCTTGTCGCAGCTGGGACTGGTAATCCTGCAGGAGACGGGTTATTGAATAGTGGTTTTGTTTTCTCTGGTTATGAAGGTTACGTTTTTGATCAATCAGGCAGGTTTGTTGGAGGTTATGAACCAAATTTACCTATAAATTTATCTGTTCACATGAAAAGTGATGATACTTATTCTTACTTTATAGATGATGTCTTAATAGCAAATAATGTTTCAGGCTCTACAGGATTTGATTATATAGAGTTTGACAAGCATAACGACTCGACCTTATACGTAGAATATATTCATGAATAAAAATTGAATTCTTTCGTTATCTCTAGATAATATATAGAGAAGTAGCATATGAAAGAACTGTATTCATTTTTAGTAAAAAGAAAAATCAAACAAAAAGTTTCTTACGAAAAGGAGAACAAGAAAGGTAAGGTAGTTGAGGCATTTAAAACCAAAACCAAAACCATTTCTAATAGGGTTATTTTCCAGAAGCCAAGCTTCTCTGACATCGAAGAAGCTGAATACTTTTATGGGCAGAAGTATAATGAATTGATTAACTCTGGCTATTTAACTCGATTGATGTTAAACAAAAAGCTGGGAGATATAGGCGGGACTTCATCAAAATTATCTGAAGAGGTATTGCAAAAGGCTTTTTTAGATAATGTAGAGTCAGCAAGAACAATCCAGTTTTACGAAGGTCAAAAAGACCTTGATGAAGATCAAACCCAGAAGCTAGAGGAAGCTAAAGAATTATTTGTATCCTCCCAAAAAATAGTTGCTGACATTGAAGAGGTTCATAGAAGTCAATATAATCAAACCGCTGAAGCTAAAGCTGAACAGAAAATAATTGAATGGTTTATCTTCAACTTTTCTTTCTATGAAGATGAAGTGGATGGAGATAAGGAAATGTTCCCATTGTTTCTTGGAGATGACTACGATTCAAAAAGAGAACATTACTTGATCCTTTGCGAAGACGAAGATGATATTGAAGATAAGGATTTATTGAAAAACAAAGGGGTTTTTGATCAAAGCTTCTTGACCTTAGCTCGTGTCGCGAATCTTTGGTATAATAAAATGGGGTCTGACCAAAAGGAAATTGAAGAGCAGTTAGAGAAAATATTCCCTAATGAATGATTAAAGAAGGTCCAGAAATACCCTTATTATTATTAGATATATTGCGGGGTTATAGCAAAATCACATACAAATCTAACACTTATTTCTTAAAGCACTTCAGGGTTTATGATTCTTTGGAGCTTTTAGAGTATGAGTCTGAAAGTGTAGAGTCTGCTATAAAAAGAGGTATTAAAAGTAAAAAGCAGTTATTAGAAAAGGCTATTGAGAGAAAAGTTTGGTCTAAAGAAGAAGAGTCCTCTATAAAAAACTTAGAATGGATGATCTCTAAATCAGAAAAGGCTTCTTCTAAAATTTCTGACTATATGGTCAAGAAAAGTTTTGAAAAGTCCATTAAAGAGCAGAAAGAAGAGTTAGATGAGTTAAATTCAAGGAAGTCTAGTATAATAATGCATAGCGCAGAAAATCTAGCATCTAGGAAAAGAAATAAAAAAGAAATTGGCTTTAATCTATTTAAAGACGAGAAGATGGAAACTTTGGTTGATGAAGACGATATATACTTTTTGATGCCGCTGATCAACGAAAAGATATACCAATTAAGCAAAGAAGAAAATTTAATTACAGCCGCTTTCAACCCTTCTTTTTTCGATACTTATTGTCTGATGTATAGACAACCTCATGAAATGATTGGTGTTAATGTATTTACGATATCTCTATGGCAGAAAAATTTAATATTTTACGCTTCCGTTTTACTGAATAAATTAAAAAATCTAGATGTACCTGATGATGTAAGAGAAGACCCAGTTAAATTATTTAAATTCTCTCCAAAAGAGGAAAAAGATACCTCTAATAATGTAGTACATGGGGTTGAAGACTTAAGAGTAAAAATGGCTAAAAAGGGAGGTAAGTTAGGAGCAGAGGACTTTTAGGCTACTTTAGTGTATTTAATTACAATGGCTGCTCCAATTAACATTAACGCTAATTTAAACCTAAATCCAGCTAGTATCAATGCTTCTGCCAAACAGGTACAGCAAGCTTTAGGGAGAATAACAGGTCAAGCTTCTGAATTTCAAAAATCTCTAGATGCTTCTACAGCTCGTGTTTTTGCTTTCGGTGCCACTACGTCTATTATTAATGGTATTACTCAATCATTTAAAGCTTTAGTCTCTACTACAGTCAATGTTCAAGCAAAGCTTACAGAAATCAATAGTATATTAGGAGCTGGGGCTACTGAATTCAATAAATACAGGAACTCTATCTTCCAAGTTGCTAAAGAGACAGGGCAGTCATTTAATACTGTTGCAAGTGGAGCTGCAGAACTAGCTCGTCAGGGACTAGGAGCCGCAGAGAGCGCTAAGAGACTTCAAGCCGCTTTAATCCTAACTAGGATATCTGGATTAGGGGCAGAGCAATCAGTAAAGGCTCTTACGGCAGCTATGAATGGATTCACTTCTGCTGGTTTAACTGCTAATCAAGTTGTAAATAAAATTGTAGCAGTTGATACTGCTTTTGCTGTTTCAGCTCAAGACCTCGCAGATGGCTTTAGTCGAGCGGGTTCTACAGCTGAAGATGCAGGAGTTAGTTTTGATGAGCTTCTTGGTTTGATTACGGCTGTAGAACAAAGAACTGCTAGAGGTGGAGCCGTTATAGGTAACGCATTTAAGTCCATTTTCACAAGAATAAGCCGTGGTAGTACGATTGAAAAGCTGAAAGAATTAGGTGTTGAAATTGACGCTAATCAGACGGGGGTACAAAAACTTCAAGCGTTGTCCAAAGCTTTAGAAGGTGTAGCTGACCCTACCATTGCGAGTCAGATAAAAGAACTCGCAGGTGGAGTTTTCCAGATTAACGTTGTGAGTGCTGCTTTGAAAGACATTGGGTCTCAAACTTCTGTATTCGCAGAAGCTACGAAAGTAGGGATGGGCGCAGCAAATGAGGCTACGGAGAAAAACGCCAAATTAAACGAAACTTTACTGGCTCAATTGAACAAACTGACAGTAGCTGTTACGAGTTTTGCTGAGAAGTTGGGTGATTTAACTTTAGGGCCACTCTTGAAAAATGTTGTTGGTTTAGCTACCACCTTATCTGAAGGTTTGGATCGTGCATTAGACCCTGAAAGGGGTAATGCATTTGTTCAGGGTTTATTTAAGATTATTGGCGGTTTTTTATCTGGTCCGGGTTTAGCTATCTTTACAGTAGCATTTGCAAAAATATTTAAAACTGTCATCAGGTTTGCTAGAGAAGGATTCTCTACCATCATGAAGATGGGTACAGCTGCAGAAAAAATAAGCCAGATTGAAACTGGCCTTATTGGATTATTACAAAAAGATGCTGCTTTAAGGAAAACGCTAGAGAGCACTACAGCCTCTCAAGCAACAAAAGAAAAGGCGGTTATCGATGCTATTAGAAGAGAGAATGCTCTTCTTTCTGCACAGCAACAGATTGTAACAAATATTTCTAACATAGCTAGGCAGGGAGGCGTCACTGGATATAGCTCCTCTTCTGGCTCTTTTAAAGGCAGGAGGGGCAAGCGATTCGCTTCTGGTGGTAATGGTGTAATGGAGCCAGACTTGATGACCGCAATGGTCAATGAGGCTAGGGACGCTCCAGCAGGGGCATCCCCTTACGTCACTAATTTTAGAGGTAGCCCAGCTGTAATGAATACCTCGGAGATGCAGGTAAGTATTGGAGGTCGTGAAGAAATTCTCACAGCTGGTCAAATCCCTAGATTCGCTAAAACATCATTAAGCAAACAACAAGTCGCTGCTAATAAAAAGCGTCAGAAGGCTCTGAATAGAGATGGAGAATTCATCATGTTACATGGGGAAAAGTCAGGGTATAAATTAAATAAATTCTATGTTGGGCCAGATGCTAAAGACCCATCAAAGGCTAGTAGCGCAACAAAGAGCAACACTGACGGTACGAAAAGTTTAATTAATGTGCCTACCTATGGAGTTCCAAAAAATAAAAAAGGGATAGGTGATATTAAAGAGTTTGTCCAGAAATTAAGGCAGTATAGTACTGATATAGCTATGCTGAAGGCTCAACAACTCTCTAACGGAGCGATGCCGTCTGGCAGGAAGCAAGCAGCGATAAAAAAGAAAATATCATCACAGGTCAACGAAGGTTCAGTAAAAGGGTTCGCTGGAACTGTTCAAGAGATGGCCTTGGGAACTTTATTGTCGGACGATAGGTTCGAAGATTATATTAATCAGAGTAGTACTTCTAATTTTGATTTAAATTTAGCTGGCCAGAATGGATTAAAAAAATTATATAACGTTCGGAAACATCGAGCTGATACTGGTGAAGTTAAAGGGTCAGGGAACAATGCTTTAGCCGCAGACACTGCAAGAAAAATATATAGAGTTAAATCTATGGGACAAGCGACTCAGTCCTTTAGAAAGGGTCATGGAGAAAGCCTTGGTAAGAAGGCTTTTACGAAAAGGTTCCCTAATGGTTACGGACCCAATAAGATGGGTTTTCTAGCGACACAAAAGTCTTTAGGGATGAAATCTGGTAAAATCCCGACTTCTAGACTTAGTTCTGGCACTATAAGTAATTCTAGGCTCGCTTCTAGAACTGGAATCCGCCGTTTCAATTCGGGGTCTATGGACAGGGGCAAAAAGTTTTCTTTTGGCGGACAGGGTAGATTTTCACTAGACGATGTCGTAGGTAATGCTGCTTCACAAATCTCACAAGCGAAAAGTAGTAGTGATTTAACGCAAGCATATCGGGAACAGAGGAAGGAAGTAACAAAGCTTGCTAAGGCTCAAGGATTAACTAAAGAAGCTACTAAAGATTTAATAAAATCCGAACGCAAAAATGCTACCGAAAAGGGTAGAAGCATGAAAAGTGGAGGTTTTAAAGGCGCTAGCTCTAATCACAAGAGCTTTAAAATGACTGGCGGTGGCGGAAGAATGGGCGCTTCAATTAAAGGCGCTATGGCAAATCAATTTGGGGCTGGTATGGGCCTTTCTATGGCAGGAAGTGGACTAGTAATCGCTGCTGAAAAGTTAAATGAAGCTGGTGAAGAAACTGCAGCACAATACACTAAAGCTGCAGGGACGGTTATGCAATTCGCGGCGACAGGAGCTATGATTGGCGGGCCTTGGGGAGCTGCTATTGGTGGCATTGCTGGATTAGGATACGCTGTTTATGATCACTTTGAGATGGAACAGAAGAAGCTCCAAGCTATAGAAGATACTAGAGTAAGCGAAGCTTACGCAGAAGCGGGAGCAAGGTATGTGAAAGGGACGGCACAACATTATGGATTTAATAGTGCTGACGGCATGAGCACTAATCTTTCGAACTTTTCTGGCAGGAGTAAAATGACTGGTGGGGCTGCGGCCCCTATAATAGATTCAATTCAAAAGCAATTTGTTGAGGCTGCAAATAAATTGTCGTCCACGAGTAAAAAGGATATACAGCTTTACATACAAATGCGTGAAAAATTTAATATTGCTGCAAAAAGAGCTGCTCAAGTCATGCTTAGAAAAGAAGATATACTAAAAATTGATGACGCTATTAGTGAAAAAATCAAACAAATTCAGAGTCTTGTAAACGAGGGGGTTGGAGCCACCTTAGGTAAGCAAATGCAAAGTGCGGCTGGAACATCGACCAGAAGAAGTTCTTTATTAGGATCGGTGGGAGGCAATCTTTCAGGCATTTTGCAAGCAGATAACGCAGCATCTCAAAGTATTGTCGCTACTGGTCAAGCTAGAGCTACATACCTTAAGAGTCAGGAAATATTCCGGGCTACCCCCCAAGGTACTGAGGCAAGAGCTGAAGCTAAGAAAAACATGAAGGATGCCGAGGCAAAGTATGGAGCTAGTCGCGAGCAAACAGCTATAGCTTTAACAAAAAGGAGAATGGAGATTGAAAAACAGATCGCTGAGGTAGCAAAAGAGAGAGCTTCCTTGGAAACAAAAGTCACTTCGGATAGAATATCATCAATTTCTAAAAGTGTAAAGCAAGGGCCAGTAGACTTGAGTATAATAAAAGACTTTAGAAGCCAATTCGCAAAGGCAGGAAGTGACCAAGATAAAGCTAGCTTGATTACAGAACTTAAAGGCACTTTATTGGATAAAGGGGCTAATGAAAAAATGGTGGCTGTTCTCACCAAAATGGCGGGAATTGGAGTTTCCAAACAACAGGGCGGACTTATTGGATCTGCTGAACTTAAATCATTGGACCGAAATACTAGTGTTATTGGACAAGAGGGCTTTGGAGAGAAACAACTTGAAGAGTTTTATGCTACAACTAACGCAGGACAAACAGAGAAAGGAATAGCGGATTTAGACACGAAAGGAGACGCCCTTAATATTTCTTTAGCAAATGCCCAAGACAGAATTGATACTTTTGCAGGAGCTTTCAGCGCCGAAATTGTTATGATGAATCTTGATGCTATGGCTGTTAGTTTGAAAAACGCTGGAACAAATATTGACGCATTTAAAACAGCCAGTGATGGGATCGCAGCTTTAGTTGCTAAAACTAATGAGTTATCCGCTGCAGCGGGAAAGAAAATAGACGAAAACCTAAAGAATATTACAGGATTGAAAGCGGATGTTTCAGATCTGTCTGGACACATTCAGGAACTCACATCGAGATAATTTTTAAATGAGTCTTATCGTAAATAACGTTGTAAATGCTTCATCTCAGATAAGTTATTCTTACTTGGGATCGGAAGAGATATTTGGTTATTTGATAACCTTAAATTATTCTATAAAAATTGAAGATATAAATTTTGATAATAATGATGGAGTTTTATTGTCTGGAAGGGCTGCAATAAGGCAAGCTTATAAAAGACAGAACATAACTGCTAGAATAGCTGGAGACGAGATTCACAATGGTCTTATCACGAGTTTGTCTTTTTCAGAAGGCGCTTTAGTTGGTGAAGAAATCGCTAACGTAACCATAGAAGAAAGAAGAAGGTTGAGTAGTTACAGCTCTAAAGTTTTTTCAAAATACATACCAAGCCCTCATTTAATTGAATCATTCGATGAGAACTACACATTTTCAAGGTCTAGTTCCACTTATTCTTATAGTAGAAATATTTCCATTCAATACGCACAAGATGCTGGAAGTCAATTTTTAACAAATGCTAAAGTATTTTTAACGAATTATTATTATGAAAATAGACCACAAATAGGTTATTATGAAGATGGTATATCTGAAAATGCTAGGTTTAATTCAGGATATAATGGTATACTTTCAGAGAGCATAGACTTGGTTAACTTAAAGGTTGATTTACAAGAGTCTTTCGAATCTTCTTTTATTGAATCTTCCGAAGGCGTATCGAAAAAAATCAAAAACTCATTTTCTGTAGATGATACGGGTTATTTGTCGAAAACAATATCTATAGATTTAACTTCATTAAAGTATGATTCTCAACGTGTTTTAGAGAAAGCCTTAGGTGACACAGTAGATTCTATAATAACACAAGAGTATGCTAGTTTCGGTAATCCTTTTTCCATAGAGAAGGGCATTAGTAAAGACTCAAATTCTGCGACTCTTTCTATAAAATTTTCGACTAATCCAAGGCTATCTCAAGATAATTCTGTAACCTACTCCTGCAAAAAGTCAAAGGCTGGAGCCTTTTTAAATTATGAATTATCCGCTAGTTATAAAAGTAAGGGTAAAAACATACTGCAAAGGTATGATAATTTGATTGCGTTTTGGTCATCCGCCAAGGATAAAAATGAGGAAAAGGTAACCAGCTTATTCCCCGAATCCAGCAACTTGATTTTTGAAAAATCGAGAAACGCTAGCATAAGCAGAACTTCTGGTACTGTAAACGAAACGATTATTTTTTCTACAGACGATTCTTATGATACAGGAGGCTTACCTACTGGCGTAATAAAATATAAAATAAACGTAGACAAACAGGAGAAAAACAAAAGAAACTCTGTGGTTTTAGATTTGATGAATTTAAAAGAAAAGATTGTAAGGTCAGATTTAGATAGTTTAGGATCTGCTACAGTCACAGCTACTGCAATAGCTCATCCTAGTTATGGATTACTAAAATCAAAAGATTTTTTAAATTCTAAAACGTCTGACATGAATAATTCTTTAGAAGAGGCTGTTTATTACGCCACAAGTGACGTAGTAACTACTGATTTTGTTAATGGAACAACAACTCGTGTAATAAACTATATAATAGCTTGATATGGCAACTTCAATTACATACGGGAGTTACAGTTTCCCAACCCCAATACCTTTATTTTCTGAAGAAGACACTCCTGTAAAACTTGAAGGAGAATTTGATCATAGCGCTATAAGGGTTAATTTAGTTGGTTATTTAACAGGTGAAGACTTAGCTTCTTTGGATTCGCAAAAAATGCAGATGATCAATGGGTTTTTGAACGAATATCAAGATTTGACTATAACTGTAGAAAATGAATCTAAAGTTTGCCCTTCAGCATTTGTAGAGTCTATCGACTTTGGAGAGAGTGACATTACATCTTTCTTACCTTACAGTTTGACTGCTTTATATTATTCTGGAGAAAGCTTTTCTGAATACTTTAGAGTAACCGAACCTCAAAATTCTTGGTCTTACTCTGAAAACAAAAACAAAGTTGTATCAGCAACTCACTCTGTTTCAGCTAAAGGTATAAAAGTAGACTCGACGAGCGCCTTCGATAACGCTCGATCATTTGTTAATAGTAAATTAACGAACGGATACGAAGATATTTCCCTTTTTAACTCTTCTAGTAATGGTTTTTTAAAATCTCGTACAGAAAATATTGATAAAAAAAATAATGTATATGGAGTTACTGAGGTTTACGATTATTCGACTTCCGATAGACCAATTTCAGATAGTGGGGTTGTTAGTGTATCCACTTCAATTTCTTATAACGTAGACCAAGAGTTATCTGTTTCTGTGCAAGGTAGTGTTCAAGGATCTATTGATTCAAATACTGGGTCACAAGTAGGTCTATTAACAACAGGAAATTTTACTCCAGCTCAAGCTACGGATGTAGCAATAAATGCCTTGGTTAATTCTTATTCTGACTATGAAACAGGTGTATATGAATTTGTTTCTGATGGACCCTCTTCTTTTAATTATGATTTAGAAACTGGAGCTAACTTGTTGAATTTTTCTTTTAATTTTTCAAACCCAGAGAATGTTGATTTGATTAATGGTAACGTAGTACATAAACATAACGTGTCTATAGGTCTTACTAAAGACTCTTCTCTCGCTAACGTTTCTGTGAATGGATCTTTAGAATATCAGGGTATATCTATAATTTCTGATACCGGGGTTTATGAAGAAGGCCCAGTTTTTCTAGCTGTTACAGGCGCTTTCGATACAATTGACCCTTATAGTATAGCTAAATCAGCCCTAGAAGACTTTGTTGATATTGCGACCGGATATAAATTCAATTCATCTTATTTAGACTCAACACCCACGGATTTTTCTATAACTAAAGATCCAATTGAAAAAACATTAAACTATTCTTATAATTACAGTAATAATGTGGATTTATCTCAAGGTCAGTTGAACAACCTGTCCCTTTCTATAAAGGATACAGTTCCAATACAATTGAACAGTGTACAAGAAACAATTAGTGGGGTTCAAGCTAGTCTAGTGACTTCCAGAAAACTCGGACAATATTCAGTATCTTCTTCTTGCAATAACCAAGGAAATGACTTGAGTACCTTAAAAAACTTGGTTTCTGGTTATTGCAGTGGGTTAGACATTATTTCTGAATCTTTTTCCACGGGACAAGATTCAATATCGTATAATTTAAGTAAGTATTATTAATGAGTGATTTAAGTTTAAATTTTAAAATGCAACAAAGTCTTGGTTCGAATCAAAGACTTGCAGCCTTTCATGACTTCAATTATTCTTCAAGCGAGACAGACGTTTTAGGCGCAGGACAAAACTTTACAGGGGTTTTACTGAATAATAGGTTTGCTAACGATTCTACCTTACACATAGGATACGTCTTGGGTTCATATGATTCTTCTGAAGCTAATGCTGATACAAACCTTCAATCTTTATTAACTAATTCTTCATTAGATTTATCCCAAGGCAACCTAAAGATACCTTTGGATGGATTAGACCCTAGTTTCATGTCTATGATCTTAGATTTTGAATTTAATAAATCTATTCACAACGGAGTTTTGATTGGTTGTTTGAAAAAAGATAGCGAAACTATTAACGGAGTGGCCCATAGAAATTCAGAAGGATTTAACGTAGGTGTTACAGATAGGGGGCATTTATTTTGTCAAACTTTTGGGTCAGAAGGAGATGCCACAAAAGTATTTCCTGAAATAGAATTATCTAAAAGGAATTTGGTTGGTATTTCTATATATGATTATTCTTTATCAGTTAGTCATTTTGATTATTTTAATAATATTACAAAAAGTGTAGAGTTGCCAATTGATAAAGATTATATCTCAGAAGTAGAATCGATTATGATTGGAGGATCGGAAGATTATTATAGATCCTCATCAGAGGAAACGCCCACTTTTAGTGGAACAATGAATAATTTAGCTATATTTTCTGGTTATTTCGACAGCCAAGTACTAAAAGATTATGGAGAAGCTATTATTAGCGATTACACCTTTACCTCTGAAACTTCTCAGTCACAACAGAGGGTGACTGGGTATGATGAGACTATAACTTACAAAACTGGGATAACTGGTTATGAGTATACTTCTACAGGCTCTTTAACAATAGAGACAGGAAGAGAAACTTTTACTGGCAGTTTTATTTTAAATTCTAGTAGTGAGAAAGAAGAAGGGGATCGAATCTATAAATATTATACATTAAATAATGGAGATTCTAAAACCTTCTACAAAGAAGAATTGGGGCAACTACATTCTAACTCTGGCTTCGTATATTACCCGACAGGAGAAAACGCTTATGATACGTTGGGCTTAAATGATATCTCAGAATCTATCCAAACTTTCGTTGAAACTACTGGAATGTCTAGGCAAGGGGGAGCTTCTAGTGTTAGCATAACTTTATATGGGAAAACACCCTTGATAGGAACATTGTCTGAAATAAGCGGAGTCGAAAAAACACCCTTATCAGAGACTTATTATATAGTGACCCCAGCTTCATCTGGGTATTCGCTTGAAGGAGATTCTAACAAATTAAAAAAGGATTATATTTATTATATGGGGGAGAGATTATGAACTATAATTATATTTTACATACAGGAGACTCCACTATATCTGGAAGTATTTTCAATATTTTTGAAAGCAACCAAATCGCATTTTTACAAGATAAGTATTTATCTACTAATTATTATATAATTGGACCGGATGGGGGAATAAAAGAAGACCCTTTTTATTACGATGATTCTATAATTACTGGGAGTAACTGCTCTAGAATTTCGTTAAACTCTCAAACAATGTTAGAAGGGGATTTGTCGTCTACAGCTGGTAAAAATAGATTCTACTATTCTTTTAGTGATCAAGGAGGTTATGCTATAGATCAGGATCATTCGGCAAATAAATTTATTTTTGATACAGGTTTAACTTTATCTGCATCTGATTTAATTCTTTATGATAAAAGAAATCAAAGTGATACTATCTCAGTCTACAAGACGGCTTCTGACATGGATGAGTGGTCCGCTGCTTTTACCGCTCTAAAAGATGAAGCTGATTCTATAAGCGTAACTAATAGTATAGCTCAAATGGAGAGTGAATATGACATATTTTTTAATGGACAAAAGGTTTATCTTTCTGACACTTTAGACTATGAAACTGGAATCTTATTCGGGATTCCAAAGCCTAATAACATTCAAGAAATTACGGGAACCACCCCAGATGTTTACGGTACTGGCTTTGTAGAAAACCATGTAGATCTTTATCTAAATGGTTTAGAGCAGGAAACAAGTAGCTTTCTTGAAATCTTTACGGGTGTAACTCTTATTGAGACTGGAGTTAATACTTCTATAAAGTTAATACAACCAACCACTGAAAACTTTTCTTTATGAGCAATATTATAACTGACACCGAAACTATAATTAGTGTAGATATGAACTTCTCTAATGGTGGAGGTAGTCATACCGCTAGCATTCAAACTGTTTTAAAAGCTAAAGATATTAGTAACGAGGAAAATGAATTAGGGTCTTTAATTGGAGGGAACGGAGGAAGAACAACCTTCTCTAATTTGGACCTTCAAAAATTAATGTTAAACTTTATTCTGGTCGAAAAAACAGACCAAAAAAATGGAAGACAGAGAACTATATCTAGATCTTATGAAGATATTACCTCGTTAAAACTCAAATCTCATTGTTTCTTGGTGAGAGGTATGAATTCCCATCCTCATGATAAAGGATTTGGGGGATTACCCTCTGGTGCGACCCAAATTTCTACTGAAGGAGGAGCACAATACAATGGGCTTGGCTCTACTGAAACTCAGTATCTCTCATCTTCTGGCGGTTCTTATGTCACTATGCCTTATTTTGGTGAACTACCCAACTCGCCAATAACAAATACTGAACAAAGGTTCCCTTTCAAACAACCAAGAAAAAATGGTGGAGTCATCTTAATAGGTAACATTTATAACGAAGAAAGTTCTGTTTCTTCTTCTGGAACAAAAATCTCTTTGGTTTATCAAAACAAAACATTACAAGAAAATTTAAGTTATCTTGAGGGAGATGGTACAGGTTCGCCTGTGAGCACTTTTTATAAACAAAACCCCGATTTATCAAATTACAATTTAAAGTATGGGTATACGTTAGCGGAAGCCAAGAAAGGATTTGCTCAAGCTGGAATTAACATAATTGGATTGCCAGAATCTACGACCAACAAAGTTTTATTTACAGAGTCTGGGACCCTAGATTCTATATTGTCTACTATCGCGTCTAAATATGGCTACTATTGGTTTGTTAATCCCTTTAGGCCGGGAGTTATACAATTTGTTAGCTCTTCCTCGGCTTCTAATTTAAGTGTCACCAATCCTTTAAAACAGAGCGGGCCTATCCAATCTAAATACCTAAATGCCAGTTTTACTGAAAACTTCCTTAATCCGAAAGTGGTTAACGGATTCAGCTCTACCATAGAGAAACAGGAGCAGACTTTTGAATTTAGTGATTCTAATAGATTTACTAGATTCCACAAAGTTGATGTCAACCCTTTTTTAAAAGACCTAGGTATTTCTGAAAGTCTATACGCTGTTTTCTATGGGGCTTTCCTCGCTGGGAAACTTGATGCTGATTCTTTTGATGTTATAGCTTATATAGCCACTCATTTTGTAGCTAAAGGAAGACCTTTAAAGTTAGATTGGGGAGAAGATTGGTCTGATGCAGATGAAGTCCCCGGAGGGAGCCTGTTAGAATGGGAAAAAGTTGCTGGACTAGGGCAAACACAAACGTTGATGGAAGACGCCAGTGAATCTGACTTTAATTTAAAGAAAGGTAGGTTCTTAAGGCTTAGAAATGTTAATAATGGTAATCCTCCACAAAGGCCATCTAAATCTAAGGCTTATATCCTAATCAAAGATGTATTTAATGTAATTACGAATTCCATATATTGTTCTAATAAAATGAGATCCTACAGGGCCAAAAGAACTCAATGGAATAATTCTGATATGAACATTTCTGGACCCTTCCAATTAGAGCAGCCTGAGCCAGAAGCTGGAGAAGAAAAGGCTGATGATGTTCTTATAAAGGATGTGGACGCTCTACAGGATTTGTTGTCATTTATTGAACGACACAAAACAGGTAGTGGAGTAGCAGCCGCTGAAAAATTAAAATTCCTTTTCGAAAAATCTAATTCTAGTGGAGGCGGATCTTATGGTTTCATAGGTAGAGTGTCCAATAATCAAAAGCATTTGGTCGGAAGAGGTAAGGACGAGTTAGATTATGATTTATTGAATGATAAAAATTATGAATTTGTAAAAAACCCTCAAACCAACACTACTTACCTTGGAATATCTGAAAGATTAGAAGAAAAAATAGAAGAACTTATCATCGCGTCTCAAGGAATTTGGGCAGATATGACGAAGGGGGATCATGAATCGACCCCTAATACAATGAAAGCGTTTTTCACAAGGTCTAAAACCCCTACGGATTTATTGGATTCAGAAGAATCTCGTAAAGAAGAAGAGGCTAAAGCTAGGAGGCAAGACAACTTAGACGCTTTGGCTGAGAAAATACAAGAGGTATCCGAAAGATTCGATATCAGGTACTACAGTTTGAAAAGCAATGGAGCTTCGGGTAATTCTTTATTCCCAATATCCTTGGACTTAAAAGACGGTACCATTTCTGATATATTATCGCTTGAAGCTTCTAATATTTCTACCAGAGCTTCTAGGGGGCAAAACCTTCAAAACTCTAGCCGGACTATAGTTGGACTTAGTATACCAACTTCTTTTAAGATAACACTTTCTGGGATATCCATCAAATTAGCTTCTTCTGGGGTTACTACTACGATAAATGAATCTACTCTCAAATTACTGCCCCCAGATGAGCAGATAATCATAGATTCTAATTCGAAATCAAATAGAAGCTTATCTCCGTTAAATAGATTAAAAGCTAGCCAGAAAAATTTTCTTGGATTATAAGCTTTTTAATAAAACCCTGATCTTACGAGCCTCTTTAACTGGGATATCAGAGAATTGGTTCCAATTTTTTGCATCTGGGTTCTGGTACTTTTCTTGAGACCAGAAGGTGCGTAGTAGCTCTTTAAAATCTTCGAACGAACCTCCATTCATTTCATCTACAAAAATCGCTTTAAGCTGAGAGTGAGGCGAAAGAGAGGCTATTGAGTTAACCTCGTCACTAGAAGACTCTATCGAGAAAGAATTGTCAGCGTCTTTAGATTTATCGATTTCATCCGCACCTACAATATGGATGTTGAGAAAATTACGGACACAACGCACAAAAGCCCTGTTACAGGCTATTGTTTCCAAAAATTTAGCCGCGAAGGAGTTCGTATTGTATAGAGAAGCGTTTGCAACATCTTCGTATGAGATGGGTAGCCCATTACTTTCATAATTGCCGATCCAATTGATCTTGCAAGTACTCTTTACATATCCGTCAGTTACATTTTCAGTTTTAAAAGATACAGAGTCGAAACCCCTTAACTTAGCGAGTTCTTTTATGCCCCCTAACATTATTAGAAGTTGATTGTCTTGAAGCCCATCGACAGATGTTGGGACACTTTTTTTCCTAGAATCAAACCAGCCTTTATTTGGATAAAGGAATTCGTCCTTTACCATGGACCTCCAATCCACAGACCCATCTTCATTAAAAAAATATGTAACGTTTTCTAGGAGGCCATGCTCATTTCTCTTGTAAATGTCAGGGCCGTAATCATTAAACTCACTCATTGCCATCTTTATAAATCATAAGGTACTCTAGATCAAGAAAAATATCATTTATTTTCTTCTTCCCGTTAGCTTCGTATAAAGAAGTGTGAGCCTCTCCTCCTTTATAATACAGATTATAAGATTTAATTTTAAAGTTCTCTTCCTTTAGTTTAAAATTCTTTTTATTATCTCGGATCTTCTTATGCCTTTCGAAAAGATTTATTTTTTCGTCGAAGAACGTAAATCTTTGTTCTGATAAATTTTTTTCTTTAGTACAGAACAGGTGTAAATTCAATCCTTTCTTTTTCACTTTCTCAACAAAGTCTGCGTCGAAAGTATTACTAAAATAATGTATTCCTTCTATATTCGGTTTAGATAAAATATCATCACTCAGTGGTTTTTTTGTTATAATTGAAACTTTATTATTAGAGAATAAATGTAAAACGTTTTCTTCTTTATGTAAAAGATCTAAACGCAAGTTTACCTTAGAATTAGAGCAACTATATTTCTTATCAGGGATTATTTGTATGAGTGGATTCTTATATTTATCGCCTATTCGTATGGTTTCTCTACTACTCTTTTTTTTGCCTAATTTTGTTAAGATGGCATTCGATATCTCTTCAGGTTTAATTAAGTTAATTGTCTTGGGAGACTCCTTTAATGAGAAGGATGGCTTTAAGCCATTTCGGTGAGATTCAATTATACAGTAATTTTCCCTATCTCCCCAAATCGGGCCACAAGTAGAAGCGTAAGTGTGACTATATACAGCTACTATTTTCTTATTAAAACTCGACGCTATATGAACTGGCATACTATCTATTCCAACATGCATTAAAGATTTTTTTATAATATAAGCAGATTGTTTTATAGATTCTGTTTTTAGGAATTTATCTGCGGTTTTTATTCTAGGCTCTTTGCCAGATCCAATTTGGATGAATTTAATTTCTGGCAACTCTTTTTTAACTATTAAAATAACCTCTTCCCAGTAGTCATATTCTTTTGCTGGGACTTTGTTGTCTGTATGTATTGTAATATAGTTATCCTCTAATATAGGATAAAAATGAGGTTTGAATATCGGATCTCCGATTTTCACACCTAAATCCTTGGCGTAAACTTCCACTAAATGACTCATCGTAATTCGAATTGGTTTTTATCTTTACCATTATGAGTATAACTATAGGTTTTTTGAGTTATACAGTGAGGTAAGAAGGCTATTTCGAAAAGACCTTCATGTGGCCCTTGGCCCTCTAAAGAATAAAGATTTTCGAAAGACTCTGTATATGGAATTGTTTTATATACAAAAGGATTATCATTGATTAGTTCGTAATATTCTGGGTTCGTTACAAAGAATATTTTTTTATTTGGATAAAGGGATTGTAAATTTTCCATCAAAGAATTTGCTATTAAGACATCTCCTGCTGATCTGGGTAAAACAACAGCTATCCTATCTTTTAATGGGACATCTTTCAATAACTCGTTTAGGCTTGCTTTTTTATTCTCAGTTTTTTCTTCTTGTCCAGATTTTTCCTGTTCTTTCTTTAGCTCTACTGTTTTTATAAAATGCTTTAATTTAGATACGGTATTCTCAACCGAAAACTCTTTTTTTACATATTCAATACCAGTTTTAACAAGGTCCGATCTTGAGGTTTCACTCATATTATAAACCTCTTCAAGCCTTTTATAGATGCTATTAGGGCAAGTTGTAGCTTTTATGAACTGAGTGCTAGGTTCTCTATATTCATTCCAAGCTAAAGGCAATCCTCCTTGATGCTCATAAGCTGAATCCGTACCACAAGAGTAGTCTGTTACTAATGTTATTAGACCTGCAGCTTTAGCTTCTTGGATAGGTAATTCTTGCCCACCACTTGTAAATGGATGGCAGTAGACATCCATTAAGTTATAGATCTCGTTGAGTTCTTTTTCGCCGACTCCCTTCGCGCTATTCTTCGTTTTGACCGATTTTTCTGCGCCGCAACTTGAACAACCTTTATCTTCTCCTGAGTATGGTTGCACAAAGTAATCATCACACTTATGGCAAACGTAAGTGGCTAATACCACTCCATTTTCCAACTCCTTCTCCTTCAAGTATCTTGGGATATCCCAGCCCATCGATTTCTCTCCCCAATCCGTATGAAGAAGTAATTTAGTAGAAATTTCTGGATTACGTTTTTTAAATCTTTTAAAGCCTTCTAAAAGATTCGGTACAGATTTCCTTAGTTGATTTTTAAATACAAAACCAATAACGAAATCGCTATCAAGACCATGTAAATTTCGTAGTTCATCCCTATTTTCTAAAGGTTTAAAGTGGCTGTAATCAACGGCTCCATGTACCGTAGAAACCGTCTTGTGTCCAAGTTCCTTCATAGCCTCTTCTGCGAAAGAAGCCCAAACTAACATTTGATCACATTTTGGTTCAGTTTCTAATGCTTGATCTAAGATAGGAAGACTATCGAGGGTTGTCCATATAATTTTTTTTGTTTTAGGCCACCATTTTTTTTTCTCATACTCTCGAAATGCCCATATGTCCTCTATGCCCAAAAATACGTCAGGCTTTACTTTTTCTACTATATCATCTATATGATAGAATCCGTATTGCGCCGCCCTTTTTTTAACTGGCTCTTTCTCTATTAATTTTAGGATTTGAGGGTTAGATGGGTATGTACCATATGACTCCCAAGGGGTTCCGGTATCACGACCATATGGCACTCCATTAGAAGCTTCGAAAACTTCAATGTCAGGGTCTTTGTGAAGCGCCAGAAGAATATTCTTCATGTTCTTCCCAAATCCAGTTACCATTCGGCAGTAATTAGACTGTACTAAAACTTTTATTTTAGAATGGGACATCATCATCTTCCTCTTCTGCCAGAGAGGGTTTAGGGGCTGGTTTTTGGTAAGAGTTGTTTGAGGTTTTTTTATAGGCTTCAGCTTGAGCAGTGAAACTTTCTTTAATGTAGTGTTCTAGTA
>ERZ1048068.1142-NODE-1142-length-21147-cov-12.929120_pt1 | contig 21147 bp, 10 predicted proteins | sample MGYA00383098_ERZ1048068 | MGnify/ENA primary metagenome ERZ1048068 (study PRJEB29581, sample SAMEA5548368) | metagenome | biome: marine; feature: coastal; material: water | depth 1 m | study: Short-term variability in the microbial, nano- and picoplankton... | reverse complement strand
ACTGGAGCAGTCGGACCTGATCACTATGTTCATTCTGTTAACTCAATTGTAAAAATATTTGACAAAACTGGTAACTTAGTATATGGTCCAATAAGCTTAGGTGGTTTTTTAGGAATATCTTCCAATAATGGTGACCCAATTGTAATGTATGATCAATTAGCAGATCGTTGGTTTGTTAGTGAATTTGGAAATTTAGGAGGTGATTTAGGCTTAGCAGTTGGAGTTTCTGTTACAAATGATCCAACTGGTGCTTACAATGTATACCAATTTGATATGGGGTCTTTCCCAGATTATCCTCATTATGGATTGTGGCATGATGGATACTACGGTACAGCCAACTACTCAAATCAGGGAGAAACTGCAGCATTTGTTATGGAACGAGATGTTATTTTAGCAGGTGGTGCAGAACCAAAAGTAGTTTTGTTTGATTTACCTGAGGTAGTTTCAAACCCGTTAAATGTAAAGAGTGCTGAGCCAGCAAATCTTTTGGGTACCGAAATTGACACCAATTTACCTGGATATATCACTTATTTGCAAGATGACGGATGGGCTAGTGCTATAACTTATGACCATCTAAAAGTTTGGGAAATTGATATGGATTGGAATAATGTAGCTAATTCTACCATATCTGATCCTTTAGAAATTCCTACAGATCCTTTTGATGCTGGTGAAGTATTCGGAGATGGTAATGGAGCAATAAAACAACCTGGTACTAGTCAAAGGCTTTCTGGTCATGGAGGAATTGTTTCTTTTGCAGCAAATTACAGACCTTTTGAAGACCATAATTCTTGGTTAATAACGTTTAATACATTTATAGATGCCAATGAAACGGGAGGAATTCGTTGGATAGAATTAAGAAATGATGATTTTAGTTCTTGGGAGATATTCCAAGAAGGTACCTATTCAATTGCTGACGGGCATAGTCGCTTAATGAGTACTTCTGCAATGGATGCAGAAGGTAATATTGCATTAGCTTATACAACCGCGAGCGAAAATTTAAAGGTATCGTTAAGATACACTGGACGTTTCGATGGTGATCCGCTTGGTCAAATGACACTAGATGAGACTGTCATATTCAATGGAAATGGAGTAAGAACCAACAATAATAGGTATGGTGACTATGCGCACATGACTTTAGATCCTGATAACTTTACATTTTGGTCTACGGCAGATTATTTTCAATCGAACAACTATTGGGCAACTCGAATAGCATCTTTTAGAGTATTTGGACCCTTTGCAGATGATGTAGGTGTAAGTGCTTTAAATGAACCTCTTAATGGGATTTTAACCAATTCTGAAACTGTAGAAATTAGTATAAGAAACTATAGTTTAGCTCCCGTAAGTAATATTCCAATTGAACTTAGAGTTGATGGTGATTTAATAGCATCAGAAAATTTTAATGGTACCATCAATCCTAATGAAGCGGTAAATTATGAGTTTTCACAGACTGTAGATTTATCTAACCAAGGACAGACATATGTTATAGAAGCCAAAACAAATTTCAGTGGTGATGGTTATGAGCCCAATGATAACTTCGTTAAAGAAGTCAAGCATTTGCTATCAAATGATGTAGGAGTTTACGATTTAGTATCTCCACAATCTGGGCAAAATTTAGCCAACGAATCAATAACGGTAAAATTGAAAAATTATGGAGCAGCATCACAATCAGGATTCGATGTTCAATATATTTTAGATTCAGGATCACCAGTTATTCAGTCATTTGACGGTACTATTGGTTCAGAAGAAGTTATTAGTTTTACTTTTGATGTTGAAGGTGATTTCAGCGAAATTATTGCACACAGTCTTAATATAACTACTTTACTTAGTGGTGACCAATTGACCGATAATGATGAAATTTCTGTTGTTGTAGAAAATTTACTTTGTTTACCTGAGAGTAATTGTACCGTAGGTCACGGTTTTGATGTTTTTGAAATAGCTGGTATCAATAATGATTCAGATTGTAATGGAGAAGGATATTCAAATTTTACTAACTTAATCGCTAATCTAGAACCAGGTAGTACAAATAGCTTGACTGTTACCTCAAATTATGGAAATCAATATATAAAAGTATGGATAGATTTTAACGATGATTCTCAGCTAACTGCAGACGAAGTAGTAGTAGATAACTATCATTTTGCTGCTGGTGAAGGTTCTGGTAATTTTACAGAAACTTTTGATTTGGTAGTTCCAGCTGGAGCAATAGTCGGAGAGCACCTAATGAGAGCTAGAGCTAGTGGTGTTGGAACAATATCTGATAATTCATGCCAAGAAATTGGTTTTGGTGAGACAGAAGATTATACTGCAAATATTGGTTCCCTCGGAGTAGAAGATTACGAGATTAATAATTCAGAAATGATCATCACAACCCTAGGGGATAAGCAGTTTGATGCAATATTAAACACTGAATTCGACGGAGAGCTGTTTTTAGCCTTATACAACAATCTAGGACAAAGAGTTGGATTTAGTAAAAGAGTTCCTAGACAAGGAAATACCTACAAAATAACAATAGATATGTCAAACATGTCTCAAGGAGTCTATTTTGTAAGGATGGGTGGTCAAAACACTACCGCATACAAAACAGGCAGAATCATTGTAAAATAATTTCTACCATAAATAATAAAAAAAGCCTGTAATATTACAGGCTTTTTTTATTGAATATAAAAGATTCTTTAATTCTCTATTATCCCAACGCTTACCATGCATTCTCTCATTAATTTGAAAGTACGCTCAATATCGTTATCAAGTCCAATTGAAAATCTAATTATTCCATCAGTTAATCCCATTTCTTTTTGTTCATCATCTGGAATTTCACTCGATGTAGATGTTCCAGGAGCCGAAAATAGCGTTTTGTAAAAGCCTAAACTAACGGCAAGGTACCCTAAATTTTTGTCCTGCATTGACTCCATTAGTTCGTTGGCTTTTGCTAGAGACCCTACATCAAGAGTTAACAGTCCTCCAAATCCATACTCTTTGTTCATCATATTTTTAAAAATTTGATGTGATGGGTGAGAAGCTAATCCTGGATAAACAGTTCTTAATCCCAATTTTTCAAATTGCTCAGCTAGATAAAGTGCGTTTTTACTATGTTGTTTTATTCTTAAATGGAGTGTACGCATATTTTTTAATATGGATGAAGCTCTTAAACTGTCCATAGATGGGCCTAGCAACATTGCAGAACCATCAATTACACTTCGCATAGCATTTATTAACTCTTTAGATCCGCAAACTACGCCTCCCATTGTATCGTTTGTTCCGTTTATAAATTTAGTTAAACTATGTAAAACAACATCAGCTCCTAATTTTACTGGAGAAATGATCATTGGAGAAAACGTATTGTCCACTAATAGCTTTAAATTGTGTTTTTTTGCTATTGCTGATAAACCTATAATATCTGCAACTTCAAGTAATGGGTTGCTGACAGCTTCGCAATAGATGACTTTTGTGTTTTTATTGATAGCTGCTTCCACCTTCTCAAGATTTGTAATATCTACAAAACTAGTATCAATCTTAAATCGAGGAGCAAAATTTTTTAAGAAAGCGTAAGTTCCTCCATAAATAGTTCTACTTGAAACAATGTGGTCGCCAGCTCCACAAAAATGCATTAAGGTTGTGGTTATAGCTCCCATTCCAGAACCTGCTACATTAGCAGTTTCTGTATTTTCCATGGCTGCGAGGGCCTCTCCTAGGTAAAGATTACTCGGTGAGGTGTGTCTTGAATATAAGTAGCATCCTTCAGCATCACCCTCAAAGGCGTCTAACATTTTGTTGGCTGTTAAAAAAGTATATGTTGCTGAATCTGAAATAGAAGGATTTACACCTCCAAATTCACCAAAATATTGCAAATCTTGAATTTTGTTAGCTGGTTTAAATTTCATGGTTTTTAGTTTTATGAATACCAATATTAATATAAATTAGAATAAAAATCAATTGAAATAACCAATTGTAGAAAATAAAACTATATTTGTTTGATAAAATAGATTTATATTTAAAAATCTCCATTAATTATTATTGTTTTTAGAAAAATTTTCAAATTATGCAATTAGATTTAGTAGATAAAAAAATATTAGGCTTTTTACAGGAAGACAATAAACAAACAAATAAATTGCTCTCTTTAAAATTAAATTTATCGGTGACTGCAGTTTACGAACGAATTAAAAAGCTCGAACGGTTAGGAATTATAAAAAAGAATGTTTGCTTGTTAGATAAGAATAAGATCAATTTAGATTTTGTAGCTTTCTGTCACATCAAGTTAGTGCAACATTCAAAAGATTATGTGATAAAATTTGAAGAAGAGGTGACCAAATTAAAGGAGGTACTAGAATGTTACCATATTAGTGGTGATTATGATTATTTATTAAAAGTGTTAGTAAAAGATATGGAAGCATTTAGAGAATTTATGGTAAAAAAATTGACTTCAATAGATCATATTGGTAGCACCCATAGTACTTTTATGATTAGTGAAGTAAAACATACAACAGCTTTTTCTCTAGATTACTAATTGATAAGCTATTTAAATATTATTATTTATGGCAGCTTCAGCACATCGTTCTCCATCCATAGCTGCAGAGATAATTCCACCAGCATAACCACCTCCTTCGCCACAAGGATATAACCCTTTAATTTGTGGATGTTCAAAGGTATTGTTTCTTGGAATACTCACGGGAGATGATGTTCTAGATTCAACACCGATCACATTAGCTTGTTCAGTATAATAACCTTTCATTTTTTTTCCAAACTCTTTAAATCCGGTTCTTAATCTACTCCCTATTATCTTTGGAAGTAAAGAATGGAGAGGTGCTGATTTTAAACCAGGTTGGTAAGAGCAATCATTTAAATTACTAGATAATTTGCCCTCCACAAAATCTGTCATACGTTGGGCTGGTGCTGATTGTGTTCGGCCTCCTGAAGTAAAAGCTAGTTTTTCTAGGTTTTTTTGATATTCTAAACCTTTTAATGCTCCAAAACGTTCATATTTTGATAGGTCTTGTTGGACATTAATTTCTACTACAATTCCTGAGTTTGCATACAAACTATTTCTTTTTGATGGAGACATCCCATTTACAACGATTTCTTCTTTTGCAGTGGCTGCGGGAACTATAAATCCACCTGGGCACATACAAAATGAGTAAACACCTCTATTTTTTACTTGTTGTACAAGACTATAAGAAGCAGCTGGAAGTAAATCATCTCTTTCTCCTTTGCAATGGTATTGAATGGAATCAATAATTTCTTGCGGATGTTCAATCCGGACACCCATAGCAAAAGATTTAGCTTCAATAGCTATATTTTTTTTATCTAATAAATAATAGATATCTCTTGCTGAATGTCCTGTGGCTAAAATTACTTTCGTTACCGCAAATTCTTTTTTATCATTCAACTGTAAAGCTATTATTTGATTTCTTTTAATAATAAAATCAGTCACTTTTGTTTCAAAATGTATCTCACCACCAAATTTTAATATAGTTTCTCGAATATTTTTAACGACCCTTGGAAGTTTATTCGTACCGATATGAGGATGTGCATCAATTAATATTTGTTCAGTAGCACCGTGGTAAACTAAGTTTTCAAAGATCCTTCTAACATCACCTCTTTTTAGACTTCTTGTATATAATTTTCCATCAGAATAAGTTCCTGCACCCCCTTCACCAAAGCAATAATTTGAATCTTCGTTGACGATATGGTCTTGGTTAATTGCTTTTAAATCACGACGTCTATCTTGAACATTCTTGCCGCGTTCTAAAACAATAGGTTTAAAACCTAGTTCGATACAGCGTAAGGCGGCATACATCCCTGCAGGTCCGAAGCCAATTATATGAATTTCTTCTGCCTTAGTCACATCCTTATAGTTAAAGTTGTAGTTTGAAAACTCAGGTATCTTTTCTTTGATATAGACAGCTACTTTATAATTGAAGACTACAGATGATTTTCTTGCGTCAATAGATTTTCGAAGAATTTTAATACCTGAAATGGATTTCTTGTCTAAATCTAAAATACGAGATGCTTTTATTAAGAGGATGTCCTCTTTTTTATCTTCATTAATAGCTATTCGAAGCTGCAGCTCTTTTATCATAAAACAAAATTACTTAAATTTTATTGAATGAATTAAGTTTCTAAATTCTTAAATGAAAAGGCAATTATAATTATCTTTGCAACGCAAAAATAAAAATCAAACTATGAATTCATACGATGTAGCCATAATCGGATCAGGTCCTGGAGGATATGTTGCAGCCATTCGTTGTGCACAGCTAGGAATGAGAACTGCTTTAATTGAAAAATACAATACTCTTGGTGGTACTTGTTTAAATGTAGGATGTATTCCTAGTAAGGCATTATTAGATTCGTCTCATCATTATGATGACGCTATGAGACATTTTGAAGATCACGGAATTGAAATTTCCGGTGATGTGAAAATTAGTTTGAAGAAGATGATTGCACGTAAAGATCAAGTAGTATCTCAAACAACAGCAGGTATTGATTTTTTAATGAAAAAAAATAAAATTGATGTATATAATGGTTTAGGAAGCTTTAAAGATGTTACTCACATTACTATTAGTAAAGAAGACGGATCTTTTCAAGAAATTGAAGCAAAAAACACCATTATTGCAACTGGTTCTAAGCCTTCGTCGTTACCTTTTATTACTGTAGACAAAGAGAGAATAATTACATCAACAGAAGCTCTTAAGCTAAAAGAAATACCAAAACATTTAGTTATTATTGGAGGTGGTGTTATTGGTTTAGAATTAGGACAGGTATATCGCCGCTTGGGGGCAGAGGTATCTGTAATTGAGTTTATGGATCGAATTATACCAACTATGGATAAAGCTCAAAGTAAAGAATTAACTAAAACCTTTAAAAAGCAAGGTGTGAAGTTTTTACTTTCTCACAAAGTATCAGGAGTTGTAACTAATGGAGATCAGGTTACTATTACAGCAATGGACAAAAATGATAAAGAAATTGTCATTACTGGTGATTATTGTTTGGTCTCAGTTGGGAGAAGACCCTACACCGATGGTTTAAAAGCAGAAAATGCTGGAGTAAAAATAAACGAAAGAGGACAAGTTGACGTAAATAAATATTTGCAAACTAATATTTCGAATATTTATGCTATTGGCGACGTGATTAAAGGTGCAATGCTAGCACACAAGGCAGAGGAAGAAGGAGTCTTTGTAGCAGAGACAATAGCAGGCCAAAAACCACACATCGATTATAATTTAATCCCTGGTGTAGTATATACGTGGCCAGAGGTAGCCTCTGTTGGAAAAACTGAAGAGCAGTTAAAAGAAAAAGGTATTGATTATAAGGCTGGACAATTTCCAATGCGTGCATTAGGTAGGTCCAGAGCAAGTGGAGATACTGATGGGTTCGTAAAGATATTAAGTGATGCTAGTACCGATGAAGTATTAGGGGTACATATGGTTGGTGCTCGTGTAGCCGATTTGATTGCCGAAGCTGTAGTAGCTATGGAATTTAGAGCTAGTGCAGAGGACATATCTCGTATGAGTCATGCGCATCCTACCTATGCAGAAGCAGTAAAAGAGGCTGCATTAGCCGCTACAGATAATAGACCTTTACACAGCTAACTAATAATTGATTCATTTGTTTTTTCTTCTATATGTTTCTAGGGAAATCAGGTATTTTTTTTTTAAATATATTTTATAATAAAGTTATTTCATAAAAAATAATTAATGAGATTAAAAAGAAAATATAAAGTTTCATTAACTGAAAATTTAAAGAATAAGTTACTTTATTGGTCGAAAAAATTTGAAGAAGTAGTTTGGTTAGATTCTAATGATATAAATAATTCTTCAAAATATACTGCTATACTTGCTGTAGATGCTTTTACAGCTATTAAAACTGATTGTTATCAAGCCTTTAAGAAGTTAGAAGACTACCAAACTAAAACCAATGACTGGCTGTTTGGTTACCTTACCTATGATTTAAAAAACGATATTGAATTACTGAAATCTAGTAATTTTGATGGTTTGCATTTTCCAGATTTATATTTTTTCCAACCTAAAAGAATATTTCTTTTTACGAATACTGAGGTTGAGATTCAATATCTTAACTGTATAGAAGACGAATTGGTAACCGATTGGGAAAATATTTTAAATCAAGATTATAAAGCCTATAAATTTAAAAATAAATCAACTTTAAAAATTATTTCTAGGACTTCAAAAGAAAATTATTTCAATAGGCTTGAAAAAATACTAGAGTACATACACCGAGGCGATATTTATGAATCAAATTTCTGTCAAGAATTTTATTCAGAAAATACTAAAATAGATCCTTTAAATACTTTTATATATTTAAATAAAATATCAAAACCGCCTTTTGCAACTTTCATGAGACTAGGAAATTTATACGCATTGTCTGCTTCTCCTGAACGATATATAAGTAAAAATGGTAACACAGTGATATCTCAGCCTATAAAAGGTACCGCTAAACGCCTTAGTGATAAGATGGAAGATGAAAAGTTACGTCTGCAATTAGAAAATGATCAAAAGGAGCGAAGTGAAAATATCATGATTACTGATTTAGTTCGAAACGATTTATCAAAATTTGCTAATAAGGGTTCTGTTAAAGTTGATGAACTTTGTAAAATATATAGTTTTGAACAGGTACATCAAATGATTTCTACGATAACTTGTCAGGTTGATACTAGTATATCACCTGTATGTATGATTAGAGAAACTTTCCCAATGGGGAGTATGACGGGAGCTCCAAAAATTTCTGCAATGAATATTATTGAAGAATTAGAAGATTCAAAACGAGGTCTCTATAGTGGTGCAGTTGGTTATTTTAACCCTCGCGGAGATTTTGATTTTAATGTAGTCATAAGGAGTATTCTCTATAATACGTTGAACAATTATGTAAGTTTTTCTGTAGGAAGCGCAATAACAGCTAAATCGATTCCAGAAAATGAATATGAAGAGTGCTTAATTAAAGCAAAAGCTATGAGGGAGGCTTTAGAAAATTAAGTCAAACATTTTAAGTAGGAGCTATGATGTTTTATATATTTGCTTTTTAGAAAAGAATTACATTGTTAGAAACTGTAAAATGTCATATTGAAAAAAACTTTCCATTTCTTATTGGTAAAAAAATATTGGTGGCCTGCAGTGGTGGAATAGATAGTGTTGTTCTTGCTAGAATATTAAAAGAGTTAAAGTTTAATATTTCATTAGCCCATTGTAATTTTTCATTACGAGGAATAGAAAGCGATGAAGATGAAAAGTTTGTTATTTCAATTGCAGACAAATTATCGATTCCTATTTTTAACACAAAATTTGACACAAAACAATTTAAAGAAATTAATAAAGTTTCTACTCAAATGGCAGCTAGGGAACTTCGCTACCATTGGTTTGATGAGCTTTGTAAAAAACATTCATTTGATTTTATTGCGACGGGTCACCATTTAGATGACGAAATTGAAACTTTTTTAATTAATTTAACTCGTGGTACTGGAATAAGAGGGCTTATTGGTATTCCTGAGACAAATCATAAAGTTATTCGTCCACTATTGATGATATCCAGAAATGATATTTATGAGTATGCAATCAAAAACAATATTACTTGGAGAGAAGATCTTAGTAATACGGATACTGATTATTTAAGAAATAAATTTCGGTTAAATGTTATTCCAAGTTTAAAACAGGCCAATACTAATTTTTTAAAAGGATTTCAAAAAACAACAACGCATTTGAAGACTAGTTTATCTCTAGTAAATGACTATATGGAGTTAATTAAGAAATTAGTTTTTATAGTAAAAGAGACAAGCATTGAAATAGATATCTTAAAACTTAAAGGTCTGCCAAATACTAACTATTTGCTATACGAATTGTTATTTCCATATGGATTTACAAATTGGGAAGATATAATTGATTTGCTGGATGCTCAAACAGGGAAAAAAATATTTTCAAAGAAATATAGATTACTTAAAAATAGAAATTTTTTGATTTTAGATCAGAAAAGTCAAATTAACATTGAAAGTCATTTTTATATAAATGAAGGAGATAAAATATTGAAAAAACCCTTGTGTTTATCTATTAATAAAGTTGATACAATATTAAGTTACACACCGAACAATCTATATCTAGATTTTGATAAATTAGTTTTCCCTCTTAAATTAAGACCATGGGAAGATGGTGATTATTTTTTTCCTTTTGGTATGAAAGGAAAAAAGAAATTAAGTAAGTTTTTTAAGGATGAAAAGTTATCTTTGATTTCGAAAGAAAAAATTTGGGTTTTGTTATCGGAAAACAATATAATATGGGTAGTTGGTATGCGATCTGATGAAAGGTTTAAAGTGGACGATGAAACAAAAAACATATTAAAAATCACCTATTCAGAAAAATAAACTATGAAAAAGTTAATGTTATTATGTAGTCTTTTATTTGTTTTATTTAATTCAAATGCACAGGATATTTCGCTGATGGGTTCACAAGTAATTGGTGAAATAAAAAATCCTTTAGAATGGGAAGGTAGCGTAAAAAAAATAGCAGATCTTGAATATGAAATTTCAGTTACTGGATTTATTGATGATGGGTGGCATGTATACTCTCAGTTTACTCCAGAAGATTTAGATAAAGGGTTAGGACCTATTCCGTTGTTTATGGATTTTAAACTAGCAGATAAAAATTATACTCTTAATGGTCCGTTAATCGAGAGTGAAACTCAAAGAGAATACAGTAAAACTTGGGGTTTTGATGAGGTCTTTTTTGAAGAAATGATGGTGTTGAATCAAAAAGTTAACCTAACTAGTTCAACGATTAAAACCATAAAAGCCATTTTATATTATCAAGTTTGTATAGATGTTTGTTTAAATGAAGAACGTTATGTCGTTTTTGATCTAGCAGCTAACAAAGTTTTTTTTATAGATAATTATGACGAATGGGATACCTATAATTCAGTAGAAAATTATAAAGAAGAACTGGATGTTGTAGCTAAAATTGATAGCACCAAAAATCCAAAAACTAGAGGGCTTTGGACTATTTTTTTTATTGCTTTTTTATCTGGCTTTGCAGCTTTACTAACTCCTTGTGTTTTTCCAATGATACCCTTAACAGTAAGTTTTTTTACTAAACAAAGTAAAAATAGAGCAGCAGGAATAAAAAATGCTGTCATGTATGGAGTATTTATAATCGTTATTTACGTTTTGTTGGGATCTGTAATAGTTGGGCTTTTTGGAGCAGATTCTTTAAATGCTCTATCTACCAATGTTTGGTTCAATGTAATTTTCTTTTTGCTTTTAGTTGTTTTTGCTATTTCTTTTTTAGGAGCTTTTGAAATTGCTTTACCCCAATCTTGGTCAAATAAAGTAGATAGCCAAGCAGATAGAGGTGGAGTGTTGGGAATATTTTTTATGGCTTTAGCATTAGCTATTGTTTCTTTCTCTTGTACGGGCCCAATAGTTGGCACTTTGTTAGTTGAATCTGCCTCAAAAGGAGGAATTGCTCCAATTGTGGGGATGTTAGGTTTTTCCCTAGCTATAGCCTTACCATTTGCTTTATTTGCTATGTTTCCAGGGTGGATGAATTCCTTGCCAAGATCAGGTAGTTGGTTAAATACGGTTAAAGTTTTTTTAGGATTCTTAGAACTAGCACTTGCATTTAAATTTTTATCGAATGCAGATTTAGTTCTCCAACTACATTGGCTTGAGAGAGAAGTGTTTTTAGCAATTTGGATAGCTATTTTTGGAACTTTAGCATTTTATTTATTTGGAAAAATCAGATTACCCCACGACGGAAATGAAAATCATATTTCTGTAGGGAGGTTATCTCTAGGCTTATTAGTATTAGCTTTTACCATCTATTTAATACCAGGAATCTGGGGAGCTCCATTAAAAATAATCAGTGGGTTTCCTCCACCAATGAACTATAGTGAAGCGCCGTATGGTGTAGGTTTTACTAAATTAGGTTCTGCTGGATTGGCTAGCAAAGACTCCATGCCAGATGGCGCCGAATTAGGACCTCATGACATTGTAGCGTTTAATAATTACGAAACAGGTTTGATGTATGCTAAAAAGGTTAATAAACCTGTTTTAATTGATTTTACAGGATATGCTTGTGTTAACTGTAGAAAAATGGAAGAACGAGTATGGGCAGACTCTGAGATTTTAAAAATTCTTAATAACGAAATAGTTTTGATTTCTCTATATGTTGACGATAAACGTCTATTACCAGATAATGAGCAATACACAAGTGAAACTACAGGAAAAAGAATTACATCCATTGGGAATAAATGGAGTGATTTTCAAATAAAAGAATACCAAGCCAATGCGCAACCGTATTATGTTTTGATGGATTTACAGGAGCAAAACTTAAATACTCCAATAGGTTATACTCCAGATGTCGATAAATATAAGAATTGGTTAAATGATGGGCTTGATAATTTTAAATAAACACTAGTTTTATTTATTGACTATGTGTTCTGATACAAAAGGGGGTTAAATTTCTACATTAACGAAAAAATGATATATTTAACCACCAAATTATAATAAATTGAAAAACAGATTACTTTTTGTGTTGTTATTCTTGCCTTGCACTATTTTTTCGCAAGAATTCCCGCCAATAAGTTTTTTTTCAACTGATGTATACCAGGCTGAAAATCAAAATTGGTCTATCTCACAATCTTCAAACAAGAATATTTATTTCGCAAATAATGCTGGGTTACTTGAGTTTAACGGTGCTCGTTGGAAATTATACGATTCTCCAAATGAGACGATTATCAGGTCTGTAAAAGTTGTTGGTAAAAGAATTTACACAGGTAGTTATATGAATTTTGGATTTTGGGAAGAAAATATTTTTGGACTCCTCGAATATAAATCAATCACTGAAGAGCTAAATATTAAATTAATTGAGGACGAACAATTTTGGAATATTATACAGATCGAACATTGGACTTTATTTCAGTCTCTCAATAGAATTTATATTTTAAATAATAAAAATAACTCATTACAGACAATTCAATCAGAGTCCACCATAACTAAAATGTATGCTGTAAATGAGTCTGTTTATTATCAAGAATGGGGAAGAGGTATTTTTAAAATAGAAAATGGTAAAAGTAAATTGATAACAGATGATAAATTAATAGCTAATACCATTGTAAATAATATGTTTTACAATAATGATAAGTTATTGATTTTAACAGATAAAAGAGGTTTTTTTGAGCTTAAAGGTGACAAATTAAAGTCATGGAATTTAACTCAAAACAATGTACTAAAAAGCGTAAATGTTTATAATAGTATTCAATTATCAGATGGTAGTTTTATTATAGGAACTATATCTGATGGAATTATTTACCTGAATAATACGGGAGATTTAATTACTCAAATCAATCAAAACAACGGATTAGGTAACAATACAATTTTGTCTTTATTTGAGGATATTGATAAAAATATTTGGTTGGGATTAGACAATGGAATTAATTGTCTTGAGTTAAATTCAGCTTTTAAAATCTACCGCGATAATAGTGGAAATTTAGGCTCAATATATACGATTCAAATTGAGAATAATAAGCTATATCTAGGAACCAATCAAGGCTTATTTTACAGAGAAGTCAATTCTACTTCAGAATTTGAATTAATAGAAGGTACTGAAGGGCAAGTTTGGATTTTAACCAAATTAAATGATGAATTGTTTTGTGGGCATAATAACGGAACTTATTTAATTAAAAATAATAGCGCTAAACTAATTTCTGATATTCAAGGTACTTGGAATATAAAGAAAATTAATGGTAGGAACAATTTACTGTTACAGGGAAACTATAATGGCCTAAATGTTTTAGAAAATAAAAATGGATCTTGGAAATTTAAAAATAAAATTGAAGGATTTGACAACTCTTCAAGATATTTTGAGTTCATTTCGGATAACGAAGTTATTGTCAATCACGAATATAAGGGAATCTATAAAATTAATATCGACACTTCATTTACCAACGTAGTCAAAATATCAAAAGATTCAATTATTAAGGGACATAATTCAAGCTTATTAAAGTACAACGATGAAATTATTTATTCTTATAATGAAGGAGTTTTTAAGTATAATAAAAAAAATAAGAATTTTATAAAGGATACTTTACTGAGCGATTTTTTTAAGAATGATGACTTTATTTCTGGTAAACTCGTTTACGACCCTATTAATAAATCTTTATGGAATTTCTCTAGGTCATCCTTAAATTACATAACTCCCGGTAATCTGAGTGAAATTCCTGATTCAAAAAGTATAGATATTAATACACTGTCCAGAAACGGAGTTAGAAGTTATGAGAGTATTATTTGGTATCAAGATAATAAGTATATCCTTGGAACCTCTTCCGGTTATATAATTCTTGATTTAGATAAATTTAACTCTCCTGATAAAGAATTATATATTAATACCATCGAAATAAATGAATTAAATAGTAATCAAAGGCTTGTAGATAAAAGTAAAAATGGCTCATTTAATTTCAATGAGAATAATATTTTATTTTCTTTTAATGTAAATAATTATGAAAAATACATCGAAACTAATTATCAATATCAATTAGAAGGTTTATATGATAATTGGAGTCTTTGGTCAACTGAAAGTAGTATTCAATTTAAAAATCTCCCATTTGGAGAATATAATTTTAAATTAAGAGCTAGAGTTGGAAATAAAATTCTAAATAATACAGTTACCTATAAGTTTAAAATTAAACGTCCGTGGTATTTATCAAATTATGCGATCATATATTACTTATTTTGTCTTATTCTTTTTTCGTTTCTTATGCACACCAGCTATCGCAAATACTACAAAAAGCAACGAGAAAAACTTTTACAAAAGGCAAAACAAAAACTAGAATTAAAAAGTTTTGAGAATAAACAGCAAAAGCTCAGTTTCAAGAACAAAAGCTTAAAACAGGATATTGAAAATAAAAATAGAGAACTTGCATTATCTACGATGTCTCTTATTAAAAAAAATGAATTTTTAAGTAATATTAAAAGTGAATTAAAAAAATTGCCAAATAATAAAGATTTAAGTTCTGTTATGAATATAATTGATGAAAATATCAATTCTTCAGACGATTGGAAAATGTTTGAAAAGGCGTTTAATAATGCTGATAAAAAATTCTTTAAAAAAGTTAAAAAGCAACATCCTGAGCTTACATCAAATGATCTTCGACTTTGTATGTATTTGAGAATGAATTTGAATTCAAAAGACATAGCTCCACTTTTAAATATATCTCCAAGAAGTGTAGAAATAAAAAGATATAGATTGCGAAAGAAATTACAACTTGAAAGAGAAATCAACTTAAATGAGTACTTTATCAACTTAAATTAATCACAACATTTATTTATTTTACTACAACATTCATACAACATTTGTACTTTTTAATAAATAAATAACTTTTTTGTTAGTAAGTTTTTTTTTCGTTAACCCCTATATAATCCTATCTTTTTAATACTGCAACAACCTGTCATTACCAAGAAAGTTGTTGTATGTTTTTTGTATATCTAAATTTTATGTTTTTAAATTATTTTCAACTTAATTGTGGTAAATAAAATTAAAGCAATGAAACAAATCTATTTAATTATTACTTTTTCATTAATTTCTTTGTTAGGATTTTCTCAAACAATAGAAATTTCAGGTAATATATCGGATGTATCAGGACTTCCTCTGCCGGGAGTCTCTATCATTCAAGTAAACACTAATAATGGTGCAATATCAGATTTTGACGGATTTTTTACCATTAAGGGTGTTACAATAGGAGATCAGTTAAAGTTCTCGTACCTAGGTTTCAAGGAAAAAACAATTTCCATTAAATCAAAAAATAGTCTAGTTATTACTTTAGATGAAGATCAAGAGTCTTTAGATGAGGTGGTAATAGTAGGTTATGGTACTCAAACTAAAAAAGAAATAACGGGTGCAGTATCTGTTGTTTCTAGTAAAACCATTGAAGAACTTGCTCCAACAAGAATTGAACAAGCACTACAGGGACAAGTTGCAGGTGTAAACATCACTACACAATCTGGAGCACCAGGAAGCGCGTCAAATATTCGAATACGTGGTATTTCAACTAATGGAGATAACAGACCTCTTATATTATTAGACGGAAATGTAATCGAAGATTTAAGCGTTGTTACTCCCTCTGATATTGAAAATATTACGGTGTTAAAAGATGCTACGGCTGGTATTTATGGTGTTAGAGCTGCTAATGGAGTCATATTAATTACTACCAAATCAGGAGTTAAAAATTCCGAATTAAAATTAGATGTCAATTTTTATGGAGGTTTTCAACAAACAACACGAACTCTCCCTGCTTTAAACGCTTCAGAATATGGTTTATATGTTAATGAAGCGCATGTAGCAAACGGCGAATCTATTATTTATCCAATTATATCTGATCTTGGTAATGGAACTAATTGGCAAAATGAAGTTTTTCAAAACGCCTCTATTATTAATCAAGATTTTACTTTACGGGGTGGTACTAAAAAATCTGGCTACGCTATTGGGTCCTCTTTCTTATCGCAAGACGGAATCATTGGAGGGAATAAGTCAAACTTTACTAGATATAATATAAGATTAAATTTTAATACGGAATTATTAAAAAACCTTAATTTAAAATCTGGTTTAATCTATACGGGTACCAATCGAAAAGCACTTGCTGAAAATGCTATTGGTTCAGTTTTATTTAATGCTTTAAATAATTCTCCAACATTAACAGTTAAAGATGATAACAATCAATATACTTTATCAGAAGGATTAGGTAATGAGGTGATAAATCCTATAGCTCAAATCGCAAACACCTACAATAAATCAGTAGTTGATAAATTGAGTGGGAATTTTGGAGCTAACTATAAATTTTTAGAGAATTTCTCTGTTGAATCAAATATTCAATTCAATTATGCTGAAGTTAGGGGAGAAAATTTTAATCCTGTTGCTTTTTATGGTTCAGGAAAAGTATTTAATAAAGACCGAAGTGAATATTCAGAATCTAAAAGCGTTTTTCAAGATTATACCTTTGACGCGATTCTTAATTATGAAAAAATATTTAAAGAGGCTCATAGTTTAAAAGCTACGATAGGAACTTCAGTTTTTAAAACGGAAGGAGAATTTTCTGGTTCAATTGGTTTTGATATTCCAGATAACGATTATAGCAACGCTAGTCTTGAAAATGCATCGGATATTTTAAATTTTTATCCAAATGGAGATCCCACCTTTGACTCAAGGTTGTTATCTTATTTTGGTCGTATTCAATATAACTACAAAGAAAAGTATCTTTTTTCTGCACTTATAAGACGTGATGGTTCAACAAAATTTGGACCTAAAAATAGATTTGGTTATTTCCCAACGGCATCTTTAGGTTGGGTATTGTCTGACGAAAATTTTTTAGAAGATGTATCTGCTATAAGTTTTCTAAAACTTAGAACTTCCTATGGTATACTAGGTAACGACAGAATCCCAGACTATAGATACGTATCTATCTTAAATGGAGAAAGTGAATATGTGCTCAATGGAGAATTGATTACAGGTGTAGCCTTAGGAACCTTATCTAATCCTGAAATAAAGTGGGAACAACAAGAATCGTTCAATGTTGGTATCGATGCTAGGTTTTTAAATAATGAGCTAACTTTCACTGCAGATTATTTTAGCAGAAATACAAAAGATTTATTACTAGTTCCTGATATTTCTGGAATTTTAGGAGGAACTGCTCCTGGATCTGGGGCTCCGATTATTAATGGAGGTGATGTTAAAAACACTGGTTTCGAATTCCAATTAGGCTATTCAAAATCATTTAATGATGATATGTCTTTTAATATTAATTACAATTTTACGACTCTAGAAAATGAAGTTTTAAAAGTTGATAATAGTTTAGGCTATATTTCTGGTGGTGGATTCGGAATTGGTCAATCTGATGTTGCAAGAATGGAGGTCGGAATGCCAATAGGTTATTTTCATGGCTTAAAGACAGATGGTATTTTTCAAAATCAAAGTGAAGTTGATGCGCATCCATCTCAGTTAGCTCTTGGTGCCAATGCACAACCAGGAGATATAAGGTTTGTAGACGTTAATAATGATGGTATAATAAACGAGCAAGATAAAACGTACATAGGAGATCCTATTCCTGATGTTACTATGGGTCTAAATATTTCCTTTGATTATAAAAACTTTGATTTTCAGATGTATTTATTTTCTTCTATAGGAAATGAAATAGTAAGAAATTATGAAAGAAATTTATCTTTAACGAATAAAACCAGTTATGAACTTGATCGATGGACAGGTCCAGGAACTTCCAATTCTGTTCCCAGAGCAACCACTGGTGCGACTTCAAATGCAGTCTTTTCAGACTATTTTGTCGAAGATGCATCATATATAAGAGCACAAAATATGCAAATTGGATATACGCTTAATAAAAATTCAACAAATGCTATCGGTGTAGATAAATTACGATTTTATGCTTCTGTAACCAATCTCTTTACTTTAACAAAATATAGAGGTTATGACCCTACTTCATCTACAGGTAATCCATTAGGAGGTGGATTTGATAACGGATTTTATCCAACACCACGAACTTTTTTATTGGGTGTAAACTTTAAAATATAATATTAGGTATGAAAAAATTTAAAAAATTAGATAAAAAGTTTTTAGTAGTTTTTATGTTGTTATTAGTAATAATTTCTTCATGTAGCGATGATTTTATTGATGTTGACCCAACAGAGGAAAACTCTGAAGATTTTTTTAATACAGAGGCCGATTATCAAAATGCATTAATTGGTGCTTACGATATGTTGCAATCTTCATTTATGAATGTTTTACTTGGTGAAATAGCCTCCGACAACACTCTTTGCGGTGGAGAAAGTGCAACAGATGTTCCAGGTTTTCAGCAAATAGATGACATGATACACACGCCGGTTAATTCGCAACTTAGAGATATTTGGAGTTGGATGTTTGCTGGTGTAAATAGAGCAAATTATATATTGGAATTCCAGGATAAATTAGATTTTGAGGGAAAAGAAATAGTTTTAGGTCAGGCAAGGTTTTTAAGAGCTTATTATTATTTTGAATTGGTAAAATGGTTTGGAGATGTGCCACTAGTTGTGGATCAAAGAATACTTTTTGGCCAGCAATTTGAAGTTGACCGCACACCTAAAGCAGAGGTTTACCAGCAAATAGAGCAAGATTTAATTTATGCTACAAGTGTCCTGCCGTTAGTTCAAGCTGATCTCGGAAGAGTTACTAAAGGTGCTGCGCAATCCTTATTAGGAAAGGTTTATTTATATCAGGATAAATTCTCTGAAGCTTCCAATGCTTTAGAAAATGTAATTAACAGTGGGCAGTATCAACTTCTTACAGATGATTATGTAAATATGTTTGAAAATGATTATGAAAACAATATTGAATCAGTTTTTGAAGTTCAATACACCGATGTCCAGGGAGCTGGTTTTGGTTGTTTTCAGTGTAGTGAAGGTAATATTGCAGTGGGTTTTAACGGGATCCGTAATTATTCAGTGGAACCCGGATCTGTAGGTGATATTTTCGATTCAGGTTTTAGTTTTAATGTTCCAACACAAGAGACCTATGATTTATTTGATGAAAGCGATATTCGAAGAGATGTATCTATTTTAGATATTGAAACTTGGGCTGCTGAGGTAGGAGCTACCTACGTTGAAGGTTACGAACATACGGGCTATTATAACCTAAAATACCTTCCAAGAAGAGGTGATTTAAATACAGGTGATCAAAATCTGACCAATCCAAATAACTATAGAGCTATTCGATATGCTGATGTTTTATTGATGGCGGCTGAGGCATTAAGTAGAGGTGGAATTGATGAAGGAAGAGCAAGATTATACCTAAATGAAGTAAGGTTAAGAGCGAATTTGTCTGAAATTTCAAGTTCCGGAATAGATCTTACTAATGATATTTATAAAGAACGAAGATTAGAACTCGTAGGAGAAGGGCATCGTTTTTTCGATTTAGTCAGAACCAACACAGCAAGTGAAAATATTGAAGGCTTTGTTACTGGCAAACACGAGGTATTTCCCATACCCTCAATTGAAATTGATTTAACAGGAAACAGATGGTCACAAAACCCCGGATATTAAAAAAAAATAACAAATGAAAACTATAAAATTTATAAGTATTTTAATTGTCACACTCATATTTTCAAGTTGTGTAAGGGATAGTGATATTTTTGATATAGTGGAGTCGATAGATGCTCCTACAAATATTAGTGCTGACTTTTTTATTACTCAAGATAATACTGGTCTAGTGAAAATAACTCCCAATGGAGAAGGAGTTACTCAATTTGAAATTTATTTTGAAGCAGATAATAATGAATTTGCAACTGTCGGTATTGGCGAAAGTGTAGAGAGAACTTATTCAGAAGGTAACTATCAAGTAAAAATTGTTGGTCTTTCTTTAAATGGAAATGCAACAGAAGTTCTACAACCTCTTGTTGTTTCTTTTTTACCCCCCGAAAATTTAGTTGCCACTATAGAAAACGATCCTACTAATAATTTCCAGATCAACGTATCGGCTACTGCTGACTATGCAACCATGTTTGAGGTTTATTTTGGAGATGTTGAAAATGAAGAAGCAACCCCATTAATGGTTGACGAGACGATATCTCATGTATACGAAGAAATAGGAGTTTATGATGTAACTGTGATTGCAATAAGCGGTATAGACGGAGCAATTCAAATAACGGAATCAATTTCTATATTAAATCCACTCCAACTTCCTATCGATTTTGAAGATGCTAGTCTTGACTATTCATTTGTAGATTTCGGTAATGTCGTTTCTACTGTAGTAGATAATCCAGATATTTCGGACAACAATCAAAGTCAAAGAGTAGGACAATCTACAAAACCAGCAAATGCAGAAGTTTGGGGAGGAAGCTATCTAGAATTAGATGATCCTATCGATTTTTCTTCGTTGGTAAATTTAGGTGTTAATGTATGGTCACCACAAAGTGGTATTATTGTCAAACTTAAAGTAGAAAATGCGACAAATCCTGATATTTTCTATGAGTCCGATTTAGTTGTTAATTCAGCGAATGCTTGGGAAGAACTCAATTTTGATTTTAGCGGTGCTGATTTAACTCAAGAATATCACCAAGTAGTTATATTTTTCGATTTCGGCAATTCTGGAACAGATGCTACTTATTATTTTGATGATATTAAGTTGG
>ERZ1048068.1137-NODE-1137-length-21222-cov-5.577455_pt1 | contig 21222 bp, 22 predicted proteins | sample MGYA00383098_ERZ1048068 | MGnify/ENA primary metagenome ERZ1048068 (study PRJEB29581, sample SAMEA5548368) | metagenome | biome: marine; feature: coastal; material: water | depth 1 m | study: Short-term variability in the microbial, nano- and picoplankton... | reverse complement strand
AATTTGAAAAAGCCATCGCCCATACCAATAGAAACATTGGTGATATTGAAACTGTATTCCTACTCACTTCTGTTGAAACCTCCTTTATATCCTCTTCAATTGTACGTGAAATCATTCACTACAAGGGCGATTATAAAAGAATGGTGCCTGTTGCGGTTTACTCAAAATAAATTATAGCGAATACTCTGAAAGCCCTTTGGTAAATGCTTCAGGATTTTCGGCCAAATGGTAACGTGGATCATCAACCGCCTCAATAATAACGCCTTTAAACAAAGGGCTGGATTTGTACAAAAGTACTTTGCAATCTTGACTTAAATGCTTCAATTTGATTGTTTTCCCCGCTTTGTTATACTTATCAACCAGATTAAAAATTGCTTCAATAGCAGAATGATCACTGACTCTAGATTCGATAAAATCAATTTCTACAACATCAGGATCGTTTTTTACATCAAATTTTTGGTTAAAAGCCGAAATACTTCCAAAAAATAATGGACCCCATATTTCATAAATTTTGGTGCCGTCAGTTTTGATACGCTTTCGCGCGCGAATACGTTTTGCATTTTCCCAAGAAAAGACTAAAGCACTCACAATTACACCTGAGATTACAGCGATAGCCAAATCGAAAAATACGGTGACTGTGGAGACTAAAACCAAAACAAAAACATCAGCAATAGGGATTTTATTGATAATTCTAAAACTAGACCAAGCAAATGTTCCAATAACAACCATAAACATAACGCCAACTAGCGCTGCTATGGGTACTTGCTCTATCAAATTAGACGCAAATAAAATAAACGCTAAAAGTGCTAGTGCAGCAACAATTCCTGAGAGTCGACCTCTTCCACCACCTTTTATATTGATAATCGATTGTCCAATCATAGCACATCCTCCCATACCTCCAAAAAATCCAGTAATAATGTTGGCACAGCCTTGTGCAATACACTCTTTATTTGAGTTTCCGCGCGTTTCTGTAAGTTCGTCTATAAGATTTAGCGTCATCAAAGATTCTATAAGACCAATTGCAGCCAAAATAATAGCATAAGGACCAATAAAACGAAGGGTTTCAAGATTCAGAGGAACTTTGTCAAAAATAGCTAATTGGAATTGAGGAAGACCGCCTTTAAGTCCTTCTCCTCCCCCATCTCTAATGAAACTTCCAACTGTAGCCACATCAAAATTTCCAAAAATAACAAGGACAGAAACCACCAAAATAGCAATGAGTGCTTCAGGAAGTTTTTTAGTAAGTTTTGGCAAACCAAACATGATGGCCATGGTGAGTGCAACAAGACCTATCATTGTCCAAAGGTCTTGTGCTTGCATCCAAACAAGTCCATCTTCACTTGAGGTTTTGAACATTCCTAATTGTGAGAGAAAAATCACGATGGCCAAACCATTGACAAATCCCATCATTACAGGGTGTGGTATCAATCGGACAAATTTACCTAACTTAAATACACCGGCTAAAATTTGAATAAAACCCATCAAAATAACAGTAAGAAAGAGGTAATACAACCCCAAATCTTCCGAAGGATTCCCCAAGGCATTGCCTTGAGCGACCAAACTTACCATAACTACGGCCAAGGCACCGGTAGCACCACTAATCATCCCTGGACGACCACCAAAAATCGAGGTAATCAAACCAATCATAAATGCCGCATACAAACCTACTAAGGGATCTACACCTGCTACAAAAGCAAAGGCAACTGCTTCGGGCACTAGAGCCAGTGCTACAGTGAGCCCACTAAAAATATCATTTTTTACATTTGCAGAACGTTTGCGGATAAATTCTCTCATCTTATTTCAAAATTAAGCCGCAAAAATAAAGCATTAAATAAGATTAGAAGAACGATTAAAGAATTTCTTTTTTAAATGAGCGCTTCAATGTTGGCGTAGACATTCTTTTTGATTTTTTTGAGCTTTTTTGGGCTAACCCATTTCACTTTAGTGATGCCTTCTTTTTCTTGTGGAAGCAGTTCACCATCGAACTCAGAGTACATTTCGAACCAGTATGTTATCTTTATATAATACCGATTATTTCTTTTAAAAATATGATAAGTTATATCCAATGGTTTGGTGATGCTTAGTCCTGTCACACCTGTTTCTTCTTCTACCTCTCGAAGTGCAGTTTCATCAATGGTTTCTTTATGCTCAGCTTTTCCTTTGGGTAAATCCCACTTTCCATTACGAAAAATAAATAAAATTCGTCCTTCAGCATTCAAAACTTTTCCACCACCAGCAACTACATTGGGTAAAAATTTCAAAAACTTCTTTAGTAAAAACTTTTCGTTGTCGCCTACAAGCCGAATAGATTTGTATTTTTCTTTTTTTAGATTACGGAGTATTTTTTGAATATTGACAGAATCAATCAAGTAATTTTTGAAATCTGTCTCAGGTTCTACCGTTGTGGTAAGGATAATGGGCTTATTGCCGACAAAAATTTTTTGCATTGTTAATTAAAAACAAATTAAACTGAAGTAAATGTAGTATTTTTTAATAATTTTGGCTCATGATTTTCAACAAAAATACCGCCAAAAAAACCGCCGAAGTATTACTTCAGATTAATGCGATAAAACTAAGTCCAAAAGATCCATTTAATTGGGCATCTGGATGGAAATCTCCTATATACTGCGACAATAGAATGGTACTCTCTTATCCAATAATGAGAAATTACATAAAAAATGAGATCGCCAAAAACCTAGAACAAGCATTTGGAAAACCCGATGTTATTGCTGGTGTTGCTACTGGTGCTATTGGAATTGGCGCATTAGTCGCAGAAGTTCTTGGATTGCCCTTTGTTTATGTACGACCTGAAGCCAAAAAACATGGGCGTAAAAATCAGATTGAAGGACATTTGGAAAAAGGACAAAATGTTGTGGTAGTCGAAGATCTTATCAGTACAGGTAAAAGCAGCTTGGCCGCTGTTGAAGCACTAGAAAATGCTGATGCAACTGTAAAAGGTATGGTAGCGATATTTAGTTATGGCTTTCAAGTTTCTAAGGATAATTTTTCGGAAAAAGGAATCCGTTTGTTCACCCTAAGTAACTATGAAAGTCTTTTGGAACAAGCGCTTGATACGGGCTTTATTAATCAAAAAGAATTAGACATTCTTTCCAAATGGAATGCAAATCCAGCCCAATGGGCGACATAATTTTTTTATATGAATTTAGAATCAACAAAAATTACCATCTCAAAATCGGCGGAAGATGTTTTTAACTTTCTTTCAGATGTAAAAAATTTTAAGACTTTGATGCCCGAAAACATCAGCAAATTTGAACTATTAGAAAATGATAAATTTATTTTTGCACTCAGCGGAATGCCTGAAATTGTTTTACAAAAAAAAGAAGTTACTCCACCAAACAGCATCAAACTTGGTGCCGCTGGAGGTAAATTAGATTTTTTGCTTCAGGCCAACATCACTGCAATAGCAGAGGATCAAAGCGAAGTACAACTTGCTTTTTCTGGAGATTTTAACCCCATGATGGCCATGATGATTAAAGGGCCTATCTCAAAGTTTATAGAAACTCTCGCCGTAAATATCCCTAAATCTATTTAGTAAAGCAACTGAATCGATTTCAAATCAAATTCTTCTACAGAATTTTCTGTTTTGACTCTGAGTTTTCCTTGTTTAGAAACACCTTGGATTATGCCCGAAAAAGAAACATCTTGTGCATCAACAAAAGTAGAAGGTTTATTTTTTCTAAATAAAAACTCCTCGTAAATCTTCCACAATTGCGAGGGGTTGGCATTGTTGAAGAAGTGCTTCAAATTTTCTAATAATTTGCACAACAACTCATCCAGATTGTAATGAATTCCTGTAATTTTCTTCAAAGACGATGCTTTGGGGAGTTGATCAAATTCAATTTGATTCACATTTAGACCAATTCCAATGATTGCATGATCAATTTTATTTTTTTTTGTCACCAATTCAATGAGAATTCCACCAATTTTGTTCTGACGTGACAAAATGTCGTTTGGCCATTTTATCGAAAGGTTTGGAATTTGAAACGCCTCTAGGGTTTTATATACAGCCAATGAAACTGCTATGCTCAATAAAAATTGATGTTCAATATTAATGCTAATATCTTTTTTTAATACACTGATTATCAAATTCTTACCTTTTTCTGATTGCCAAGTAGTAGCTCTTTGTCCACGCCCATGTGTTTGGTATTTGGCAGCAACAACAGCAAAATCCTCCAACGGTATTTCGGACACTAAGTCGCGTAAATAGCGGTTTGTAGAATCAATGGCATCGAGTTTGATGATTTGCATGAGCGAATTTATATGTAAATTATAATATTATTAAGATAATATAACGCAATTAGACCTAAAAAAATAATAAATTTGCAAAGTAATACGAATATATGACAAAACACATTTCTGACCCAGACGAACTCATCACCCTAATTATTGCCGGTATTGAAGACGTTAAAGGCCAAAACATCAACATATTAGATTTGAGATCCATAGAAAATTCGGTGTGTGACTACTTCCTGATTTGCGACGGAAATTCCAATACACAAGTAAATGCAATTGTCAATTCGATTCAAAAAAAAGTAAGTAAAAGCGCTCATGAAAAACCCTACCAAATAGAAGGCGTAGAAAATGCGGAATGGGTCCTAATGGATTACATCAATATAGTGGTTCATGTGTTTCAAAAACACAAAAGAGAATACTATGACATTGAAAATCTATGGGGAGATGCAAAAATTACTGAAATAGAAACAAGCTACTAAAATATTATTTATGTCAAAAGATAAAAATCCTAAACCATTTAAATTCAACGCCTACTGGGTGTACGGAATTGTTATTGGTTTATTTATCATGTTTAACTTTTTTTCCGGTGGAATAGGGTCATCAAATGGGATTACCACTACACCATCCAAATTTTTTAAATTTTTAAAAGATGGAGATGTTCAAAAGGTTGAAATTGTAAACAAACGTGAAGCACTCGTATATCTTACAGATAAAGCAGTCAAAAAACAAATCCACAACAAAACACAATCGCAACAACTCATTCCACTTGGCACAACACCTAATTACAGATTTGAATTTGGTGATGTACAATTGTTTCAAAAACAACTAGAGGACACCATCGTTGAGCGTGATTTGGATACAGAACTGAACTTCAGAACAGAGTCTAATGCTTTTGGTGATATCTTATTGTCCATTATCCCATTTGTAATCATCATTGGCGTTTGGATATTCATCATGCGTAGAATGTCTGGTGGCGGTGGCCCTGGTGGTGGTGGACAGATTTTCAATATTGGGAAATCCAAAGCAAAACTTTTTGACGAAAAACTTGAAACCAAAACTACTTTTGAAGATGTTGCAGGACTGGAAGGTGCCAAAGAAGAGGTTCAAGAAATTGTAGATTTCTTAAAAAATCCTGAAAAATATACAGCACTTGGTGGAAAAATCCCAAAGGGTGCTCTACTTGTAGGCCCTCCTGGAACAGGAAAAACTTTATTGGCCAAAGCCGTGGCTGGTGAAGCAAAAGCGCCGTTTTTCTCTTTATCAGGATCAGATTTTGTAGAAATGTTTGTGGGCGTAGGTGCCTCGAGAGTCCGCGATTTATTTAAACAAGCCAAAGAAAAATCACCATCCATCATATTCATTGATGAAATTGATGCCATTGGACGGGCTCGAGGCAAGAGCAATTTTTCTGGATCTAATGATGAACGCGAAAACACACTAAATCAATTATTAACAGAAATGGATGGTTTTGGGTCAAATACCAATGTGATTGTACTAGCGGCCACCAACAGAGCAGATGTTTTGGATAAAGCTTTGATGCGGGCTGGACGTTTTGATCGTCAAATTTATGTTGATTTGCCAGACATTAGAGAGCGTAAAGAAATTTTCGAAGTACACCTAAAACCTTTGAAAAAAGCTAAAGATTTAGACACCGATTTTCTTTCCAAACAAACACCCGGCTTTTCTGGTGCAGATATTGCCAATGTGTGTAACGAAGCAGCACTAATTGCGGCGAGAAACGACAAAAAGGCAGTAGAAAAACAAGATTTTCTTGACGCCGTAGACCGAATTATTGGTGGACTAGAAAAGAAAAATAAAATCATAACCCCTGATGAGAAAAAGGCGGTTGCTTTTCACGAGGCCGGTCATGCAACTGTCAGTTGGATGCTGGAACACGCAGCTCCACTTGTCAAAGTAACTATTGTACCTCGAGGTCGTTCGCTTGGTGCAGCATGGTATTTGCCAGAAGAACGACTTATTGTTCGTCCAGAACAAATGTTGGACGAAATGTGTGCAGCCCTAGGAGGTCGAGCCGCAGAAAAAGTAATTTTCGATAAAATATCAACAGGTGCTTTAAGTGACTTAGAAAAAGTAACCAAACAAGCACGTGCTATGGTTACGGTATATGGTTTGAGTGACAAAATTGGGAATCTAACTTATTACGATTCTTCAGGTCAAAACGAGTATGGATTTACGAAACCATACAGCGAACAAACCGCAGAACTCATCGACAAAGAAATCTCAGATATTGTTGAGGCACAATACCAACGTGCCATTGCATTACTCGAAAAACACAAAGACAAACTCATAGAACTGGCAGAGGTTCTACTTAAAGACGAAGTCATTTTTAAAGATAATTTGGAGACAATTTTTGGCAAACGCCCTTATGATTCTAAAAAAGAAGAAGATTCTGTTTCTAACAACGAAGACGAAGAAGAGTAAAAAAATCATATTATTTTAAACTAAAGGCGGCTTTAATTTTTTATCTTTGATATGCTGTTAACCGACATCCTTTGTTTAAAAAATGAGTGTATTTCGAAAAATATTTGGTTCTATATCAAAATCTGATAAGGAGCACCCAGAGGATAAGGGCGATAATAAGTTTTTACCCAAAAAAGAAACTCCAGTTGATGAATCTTTCACAATAAAATTCAACGAAAATGGAGGCAAATTTCTCTATTGCGAAAATATAGATGAGGCCTATGCATTCCTTCAACAAATTTTGGATGAAAACAATTGGAGCAACAAAATGGCTTTGATATTGAATGCGAAACTCAAGGAAAAATTCAAGGATTTTGAGTGGGAAGCTACAAGCAGTCTAAAAAAAGGCCATTTTTTCTTTACCACTTGTGAATATTTGATTGCTAATGATGGTTCACTACTCATTTCCTCCAACCAAATCGCTGAAAAAAAACTCAACGAATTACCCAAAAATTTTATTGTATTTGCAACAACAAGTCAAATTGTACAAACGATAGGTGAAGGGCTTCACGGCATAAAAGCAAAAAACAAAAAAAACATTCCCACGAATATTACAACCATCAAACACTTTAAAGTTGTTGATGATGATAATTTTTTGAGTTACGGGAGCAGTTCCAAAAACTTATACCTACTACTTTTAGAAGATTTATAACGCTATTTTGAAGGAACTCACAACAAGATTAATATTTGGAGCATTATTTGTCACTATTCTAGTGCTCTCTGCACAGCAACAATATGCACTTACAATACTGTTCTTTGTTTTTGGGCTTATCTGTTTAAAAGAATTCAACCAACTCATAGAACAACGCAACATATTTTCGTATGTTATCTTTTCAATCTTGTACGGAACATTCGCTTTTTGGGATGTGCTCACAGGCAACATCAATGGTTTAGACGAAGTAACGCAAATTCTTCATGTGGTTAGTATTTTTGTTTTACTCTTTTTGATTCGCGATTTGTTTTCAAGCAAAAGTTTACCAAAACTTCTTACAAACCGGTACATCAATACTACATTTTATATCAGTAGTGGAATTCTGTTTTTGTTGCTTATTGCTAATAATTTTGGCACGTACAGCCCAAAAAATATCATAGGTATTTTTGTGCTGATTTGGATCAATGACAGTTTTGCATACCTCGTTGGAAAAAACTTTGGAAAACAAAAACTATTTGAAAGTGTCTCCCCGAAAAAGACTGTTGAAGGGTTTCTTGGTGGGGTGTTTTTTTCGGCCATAGGAGGGTATATCATTTTTGAAATTACACAAAATGTATTGTTTTCCAAATGGTTGATTTTGAGTGTAATAGTCAGTGTTTTTGGTACAATAGGTGACCTTATCGAGTCCAAATACAAACGTCAAGCAGAAGTCAAAGACAGCGGAACACTTATACCAGGACATGGTGGTCTATTAGACCGACTGGACAGTGCTATATTTGTTGCGCCATTTATCTATTTATTTTTAAGACTATTAAATTATGTTTCATAAAGAAGGCCAAAAAATTATTTTTATTACACTACTCGTTGTAGGCAGTTTATTTTTAATCATTGATCTGATAGAAATCCCATGGTTGGTCAAAATACTTCAAATTGGATTATTGATTTTCTTTATTCTAATTCTACAATTTTTTAGAAACCCAAAAAGATACACCCAACACAATGATGAGCACGTAATTTCTCCTGTAGATGGAAAAGTAGTTGTTATTGAAGAGGTCGAAGAACCAGAATATTTTAAAGATAAACGCCTTCAAGTGAGTGTTTTTATGTCTCCAATCAATGTACATGTAACGCGCTATCCAATAGGCGGAAAAGTGCTTTTTAGTAAATACCATCCTGGTAAATATTTGGTTGCGTGGCATCCAAAATCGAGTGAAGAAAACGAGCGCACAACTGTAGTTGTAGAAAATGCTACTTTTGGAAAAGTACTTTACCGCCAAATAGCTGGTGCGCTGGCCCGAAGAATTGTGAATTATGCCAAAAAAGACCAGAATGTTGTTCAAGGAAGTGATGCTGGATTTATTAAATTTGGTTCGAGAGTAGATTTATTTTTACCTTTGAACACCAAACTTAGAGTAAAACTTAACCAAAAAGTAAAAGGCGGTGAAAGTATCATCGCAGAACTTTAAGATGATAAAAGACAAATTAGATAGAGAATTTCGAGCAGCTGTGGAAAGTATCAGCAAACACAAAGAACCTTTCCCTGCAGACACTCTTTTGAAGTTATATGCTTTTTATAAGAAGGCAACCAATGATTATTCGCGCCCAAGTAGTAGTAAAGCCATCATCAACGCCTTTAAAACAAATGCACTTTTTCAAGTTGAAGACATCTCTCAAGATGAGGCAAAAAGACGCTATATCGAACTAGCAAAAGAGTATTTAATATACAGAAAGTAAATCTTAGCTTAGGTTTTTTAAGCTTGTTTCAAGGGTTTCAATTTTGGCCAAAGCGTCCGCTTCTTTTTTCTTTTCGCTAGCCACCACTTGTTCGGGAGCATTGGAAACAAAACGCTCATTAGACAACTTCTTTTGAACAGAATTTAAAAACCCTTTGGTGTATGCCAATTCTTCCTCCAATTTAGCAACCTCAGATTCTATATCTATTGCCATGTCGGCAACCATAAAATACTCATTTGAACCCACACGAAAAGAAAATGCTTTTTCTACAGCAGATGTCGTATAATTGATTCTAGAAATATTACCAAGTTTAGAAATCAATCCGTCAAAATTTTCAGAGCAGGACGCCTTATTAATTACGTAAAGCTCTACAGCAGTTTTAAATGGAATTTGCTTTTGTTTACGTACATTTCTTATCGCTGTTATAACTTCTGCCGCAAAATCAAATTCTGCTAAAAGAGCAGCATCAAACGACTCTTGTTTTGGCCATTTTGAAATGATTAACGCTTCTTCTGGATTTCGGGGTTTCAAAAAGTGCCAAATTTCTTCCGTTAAAAAGGGCATAAAAGGGTGTAAAATCTTTAAGTTTTGTTCCAACAAATACACCACACTGGCATGTGTTTTTTTGTCTATTGGTGCTCCATATGCCGGTTTAACCATTTCGAGCAACCATGAGCAAAAATCATCCCACACCAATTTGTAAATAGCCATAAGTGCGTCACTTAGTCGGTATTTACCAAAATGATCTTCGATTTCTTCAAGGACTTTTTGGAATTTTGATGTATACCAATCTATTGCAATTGAAGGATATTCGGGCTGTTCGATTTCGGCGATCTCCCACCCTTCGATCAGTCGAAAAGCATTCCAAATTTTATTACCAAAACCTTTTCCTTGTTGACACAAAGCTTCATCGAACAACAAGTCGTTTCCAGCAGCGGAACTCAAAAGAAGCCCTACACGAACACCATCTGCGCCAAATTGTTCAATAAGCTTCAGAGCATCTGGTGAATTTCCTAAAGATTTACTCATTTTACGGCGTTGCTTGTCGCGTACCAAACCTGTTAGGTAAACATTTTCAAAGGGTTTTTGGCCTTTAAATTCAAATCCAGCTACAATCATTCGTGCCACCCAAAAGAACAAAATATCGGGACCAGTGACCAAATCATTGGTGGGATAATAATAATTAATTTCTTCGTTATCAGGATTTTGAATGCCATCAAAAACTGAAATGGGCCACAGCCATGACGAAAACCAAGTATCCAAAACATCTGAATCTTGTCTTAAATCTTGGAGCTGAAGTGAAGTATTGTCTGTTTTTTGTTGTGCCAATTTGAGTGCTTCATCTTTTGAATGCGCGACCACAAAATCTTCTTTCCCATCGCCATAGTAATATGCAGGAATTTGTTGTCCCCAAAACAATTGACGCGAAATATTCCAATCGCGGATGTTTTCCATCCAATGGCGGTATGTGTTGTTGAATTTTTTTGGAAAAAGCTTAACCGTCTCGTCTTTGAGAACAGCATCTAGGGCAGGTTTTGCCAAGTCTTCCATTTTGAGAAACCACTGATCGGAAAGGCGCGGTTCGATGACAACTTTGGTACGTTCAGAAGTACCAACTTTGTGCATATGTTGTTCGGTTTTTACCAAAAACCCTTTGGCTTCCAATTCTTTAGAAATTTCTTTACGCACCACAAAACGATCTTTCCCTTCATAATGTAAACCATAGCTATTGAGCGTGGCATCGGCATTAAAAATATCAAGAACTTCCAATTGATGTTTATCACCCAAAATTTTATCATTTTCGTCATGGGCAGGTGTAACTTTGAGACATCCTGTACCAAATTCGACGTCCACATATTCGTCTTGAATGATTGGAATCACTCTGTTGCACAATGGTACTATGGCCATTTTGCCTTTGAGATGTGTAAAACGTTCATCATTGGGATTGATACAAATTGCAGAATCACCCAAAATAGTTTCAGGTCTCGTTGTTGCAATGGTTAGACGCTCATCACTATTTTCGATGGCATATTCAATGTAATATAAATGTCCTTGACGTTCTTCATAAATGACTTCTTCGTCTGAAAGCGTGGTTTGGGCTTTTGGATCCCAATTGACCATCCGAAACCCTCTGTAAATAAGGCCTTTGTTGTACAAATCAATAAATACTGAAATGACTGAAGCACTCATATCATCATCCAACGTAAACTTTGTACGGTCCCAATCACAAGAACAACCCAATTTTTTGAGCTGATTCAAAATAACGCCGCCATATTCGTTGGTCCAATCCCAAGCATGGTTCAAGAACTCTTCTCTTGTTAAATCGTTCTTATCAATTCCTTTTTCTTTAAGTTTGGCCACTACTTTGGCTTCTGTTGCAATGGAAGCATGATCCGTTCCGGGTACCCAACATGCATTTTTTCCTTGAAGGCGAGCACGTCGAATCAAAACATCTTGAATCGTATTGTTGAGCATATGACCCATATGCAAAACTCCAGTCACATTAGGCGGAGGGATGACTATGGTATAAGGCGTTCTTTCATCTGGTTTTGAATGAAAATATTGGTGTTTCATCCAGTAGTCATACCACTTCTGTTCTACCTTAGTTGCATCATATTTTGATGGGATACTCATATTTTGGAACGATTTTTGTCTTAAAGTCTACAAAAGTACTCATATTTTGGGTTCTTTAAAATTAAATAAACTAGAATTATATGTGTACAATTTTTTGATTTTATGAAAAAGTCGTTAAATTTACATCTAAACTTAAACATCACTACCATGAAAAAAATATGCACACTACTGCTCCTTAGTTTTTTTGCGCTTAATGTATTTGCGCAAGAAAATGTGGCTAAAATTGAATTTGAATCCACTGTGATTGATTATGGAACTATCGAGAAAGGCGCCGATGGTGTTCGTGTCTTTAAATTTACAAACACAGGAAATGCACCTCTAATTGTTTCAAAAGTAAAGTCTAGTTGCGGATGTACTGTTCCAAAAAAACCTGAAAAACCTATCATGCCTGGCGAAGAAGGGGAAATCCAAGTCAAATACGACACTAACAGAGTAAATCCCATTCGGAAAACCATTACAGTAACTTCTAATGCGGATACGCCCACAGTAGCGCTAAAGATAAAAGGAACGGTTATAGATCCTAACAAAACGAGTTTAATGACACCAACAAAAAAGAGCGTAGTTGAAAAATAAAATAGTATTGTGACCACATAAAGCATCTTTTTTTAAAGATGCTTTTTTTTTCGCTTTTTTAAAATTGTACAATTAAATTTGTACTTTGAACCTCAATAGAGATAAATATGCCAAAAATTTCAAACAAAGGGCAATATATGCCATCTTCACCTATTCGAAAACTGGTGCCTTTTGCTGAAAGAGCCAAATCAGAAGGGGTTCATGTCTATCATTTAAATATTGGCCAACCTGATATAAATACCCCAAAAATCGCATTAGATGCCATAAAAAATAACACTTTAAAAATATTGGCTTACAGCCGCTCTGAAGGGTCTGAACAATACCGACAGAAACTGGTGAAATATTACAAAAAACACGACATCGATGTAGATGCAAACAACATTATTGTAACTACTGGCGGAAGCGAGGCCTTACTTTTTACGTTTGGCAGTGTTATGGATTCCGAAGATGAGATCATTATTCCAGAACCATTTTATGCCAATTACAATGGGTTTTGTGCTGCCCAAGGAGTGAAGGTTGTTCCAGTAGTTTCTAATATTGATTCAAACTTTGCACTTCCTCCAATTAAAGATTTTGAAGCATTAATCACCCCAAAAACAAAAGCTATCCTAATTTGTAATCCTGGAAATCCAACAGGTTATCTCTACAGCAAAGAAGAAATTAACCAACTCAAACAATTGGTACAAAAACACGATTTGTTTTTGATCGCTGATGAAGTGTACAGAGAATTTACTTATGATAACCTTCAACATCATTCTATTATGAGGATAGAAGGACTAGAAGAACACGCCATCTTGATTGACTCCGTTTCCAAACGCTATAGTATGTGCGGTGCGCGTATTGGATGTATGATTACAAAAAACAAAAGTGTGCTCGATACGGCACTAAAATTTGCTCAAGCACGATTGTCTCCACCCACATATGCGCAAATAGCAAGCGAAGCGGCGCTAGACACCCCTGATGCGTACTTTGAAGAAATTGTAAATGAATATGTAGAACGTAGAAATATTTTAATTGAAGAACTTCAAAATATTGAAGGCGTAAAAGTTGCCATACCCAAAGGTGCGTTTTATTGTATTGCAGAACTACCCATTACAGATGCAGATCACTTTGCTCAATGGATGTTAGAACACTTTCGTGTAGATAACGCCACTATTATGATTGCACCTGCAGCTGGGTTCTATGCAACCAATGGATTAGGAAAAAATCAAGTCCGTATTGCATATGTACTCAAAAAAGAAGACTTAATTGCATCAGTAAATATCCTCAAAAATGGACTGGAAGCTTACAAAAATTTAGGATGATTCAACAGCACATTTCCTTAAAACCTTACAACACATTTGGCATTGATGTTAGTGCTGAGTCCTTTGTATCCGTACAAACCCTGGAAGATTTAACTAGCATTTTAAAAACAAAACCCTCAAAATTATTGGTTCTTGGTGGTGGCAGCAACATGCTTTTAACCAAAGACATTCAAGGTCTTGTTCTTCATATTGATTTGAAAGGAATTGAAATTTGTGAAAAAAGAAACGAAACAACCACCGTCAAAGTAGCTGCTGGGGAAAACTGGCACAACTTTGTATTGTGGTGCTTAAATCAAAATTTGGGTGGATTAGAAAACTTATCTCTGATTCCAGGAAATGTAGGTACAGCACCTATCCAAAATATTGGGGCATATGGTGTAGAATTGAAGGACACTTTTGTGTGTTGTGAAGCATTCAACTTAGAGACGCTTGAACTTGAAATTTTTTCAAAAGCAGATTGTAATTTTGGCTACCGAAGTTCTGTTTTCAAATCTGAAATGAAAGGACAATATATCATTACTTCAGTAACATTTGAACTTTCTCATTCTGGCCATAAGTTAAAAACTAGCTATGGAGCCATTTTATCTGAATTAGAAAAAATGGAAATTGTACAGCCAACCATTCAAGATGTTTCAAAAGCGGTAATTGCAATACGTCAGTCAAAACTACCAGACCCAAAAAAATTGGGGAACAGTGGTAGTTTTTTTAAAAATCCCGTTGTGACCAAAAAATATTTTCAAACTTTGTTAAGCCAATTTCCCAACATTCCGCACTACCCTGTTACAGAAAATGAAATAAAAATTCCAGCCGGTTGGCTTATCGAAACTGCAGGATTTAAAGGTAAAACCTTTGGAAACTATGGGGTTCACAAAAACCAAGCCCTTGTTTTGGTAAATTATGGGGGTGCATCAGGTCAAGAAATCTTAGACCTGTCACAATTAATTCAAAAAACAATACAAACCATTTTTGGTATTACGCTAGAGGCAGAGGTAAATGTGTTATAACCTTGCTTAAAAATATTATTATAAAGAAAAGAGGTGCACATAAAACACCTCTTTTTTTAATTCAATAAAACAATAGTAGTATTTAGTCACACTTTTTACTGGCTTTACACACAAGTCCAGCAGCTATAGCACCAGCGATTGGAGCTAACCAAAACAACCAAAGTTGAGCAGGATAATCACCACCCGCAAAAATGGCTTGACTTGTAGAACGTGCAGGATTTACAGATGTATTCGAAATTGGAATACTGATCAAGTGAATCAACGTTAATCCAAAACCAATGGCAATAGGTGCAAACTTTCGTGTTGCTTTCTTTCCAGTACTCCCTAATATAATGATTATAAAGAATGCAGTCAATACAAATTCTGTAATTAGAACAGAGGTCATTGAATAGCCTCCAGGTGACAAAGCACCATAGCCATTGGAAGCGAATCCTCCAATGGACTCAAAGTCAGATTTTCCAGTGAGAATCAAAAAAAGAGTTGAAGCCGCTGTTGTAGCGCCTAGCAATTGTGCTACAATATACCTCCATAGCAATTTTGCTTCAAAACGGCCTGCAGCCCAAAGTCCAAACGAAACTGCTGGATTAAAATGTGCGCCCGAAACGTGACCAACAGCATAAGCCATTGTTAGAACAGTTAGACCAAAAGCAATCGCAACGCCAACAAATCCAATTCCTAAATCTGGGTAAGCTGCTGCAAATACAGCACTACCACAACCGCCAAAAACGAGCCAAAATGTTCCAAAAAATTCTGCATAAAGTTTTTTCATGATATAAATTATTTATAGTTTCCTAACCTATTAGACACACGTTTTTCCAAAAAGTCACATTTTTTTAGTAAAATTTTAATTTTATTTTAATTGTATCTTTGCACAAAGCAAATATTACATCATGGAACTACTCTTAATCACACTTGTACTTTTAGGACTCGGAATTGCTGGAATTTCAATCAAATTGTGGGCCAAGAAAGACGGTGAATTTGCTGGCACTTGCGCCAGTCAAAATCCTATGATTAACAAAGAGGGCGAGGCCTGCGGATTTTGTGGAAAAACTCCAGAGCAATTCGGTGACTGTGATAACAGTGCAAAAAAATAGTCCCTAATCATGTACTTGACCGTTTTATTTTATGTCTTTATAGCGGTAATTTTAATTGAAATTATCTACTTCTGTTTGGTGATTTATAGCTTTAGCAACAGTTCAAATCATTTCAAAAAATCTAATGCAGCCATATCACTTGTTTTGTACACAAAAAACAAAGCGGAATTGCTAAAGAAACAATTACCTATATTTTTAAAACAAAAGCATGAAAATTATGAAATTGTCTTGATTAATCATGCCTCGACAGATAATTCTTTGGAGGTTATGGAAAAATTTCAAAAGAAAAATCCCACATTAAAAATAATTGATGTTAAAAATAATGAAACATTTTGGGCTAGTAAAAAGTATGCCCTTACACTAGGAATCAAAGCGGCAAAACACGAGCAATTGGTATTGAGTTCTATTGATTACGAACCACAATCAACATCATGGCTTGAGTACATGGCTGGAGCTTCAATAGAAAAACCTTTGGTCATTGGTTTCAAAAAATTTAATCAACCGAAACGTAATTTTTTCTATCACTTTTTTGATTTCATGCACATCATCAAAAATTATACTTTAGGGAAGATGGGGCTTCACTTCAACGGGGATTCTGCAAATGTAAGTTACACCAAAACACTATTTTTTAGTACCAACGGATTTGTTCATCATATGAATATCCCTTTCGGAGAAACCAAGTTATTTACCAATGAAGTTGCAAAAAAATCGAACACTACATTTTGTTTGCATCAAGATGCGGAGGTAGCACATGCACAAAAACCAAGTTTCAAATCGTGGTTTCGAGAACAAACAAAAAATGAATTGACCCTAAGACACTGTAAAATTGTTCCGCAATTGTCCAATGTCCTGTTATTTTTTTTCCGACTAGCATTTTATGTATTGGGCAGTATATTATTGATCTTTAGTGTGCCAAAAATTCAATTTTTAACCGCAATTTTTATTATAGGACGCTTTGTAATTCAGTATATAAGTTTTGGCATCGTTGCAAAAAAACTAAACGCATTAAAGCTCATCATAGCATTACCACTGTTTGAACTTTGGCATCTTGCCACACAATTTATTATCTTTATATCGAGTTTAAAATCAAAACGACTGTATTGGAACTGAGCGAGGCAATCATAAAAGCTAAAGAAAATAACCAAATGGCTTTCAATTTTTTATTGGAAACCTTTTGGAATGATGTTTTTGGGTTTATGATCAAGCGTACTCAAAATGAGAATGATGCAGAAGACATTACCATCGAAACATTTTTCAAAGCTTTTGATAAAATCAATTCTTTTGATTCCAAATTCAAATTCAAAACATGGCTCATTACAATTGCCAAAAACACTCATTTGGACAGTGTAAGAAAACAAAAAAAAACACTTACCAATCAAACTACAGAAGAGGATGAAAAGCGTGTATATTGGATTCGAGATGATGCACCGTCGGCAGAGGATAAACTTATAAACGAACAAAATTTAGCAGAACTCTTAAAAGATATCAAAAAGCTGAAACCTCACCATCAAGAGATTATTCAACTGCGGTACTTTCAAGAACAAACCTACCAAGAAATTGCAAGTACAATTGGTATTCCTATCAATAATGTCAAAGTAAAACTTCTACGCGCTAAAAAGCTTTTGGCTTGTATTATTTTAGCAAAAAAATGATCAAATTCTTACAAAAATTAGGGCCCGGACTGTTGTTTGCTGGTGCTGCCATTGGTGTATCGCACTTGGTACAATCGACCAAAGCGGGTGCCAATTTTGGGTTTGGATTGTTGTGGGCACTACTACTAATTAACCTCATCAAATACCCCTTTTTTCAATTTGGGCCACGCTATGCTGCTGCAACTGGAGAAAGCTTGCTTGAAGGGTACAAAAAACTTGGTAAAGGAGTCCTCAAAGCATATGCTCTTTTGACTTTAGCCACTATGTTTACCATACAAACGGCGGTAACCATTGTAACTGCCGGTATCGCTTCATCGCTTTTCGGAGATAATATCAGCATGGAAATTTGGACCGTTATTATTTTGTCTATTTGTTTTGGCCTTCTTCTAGTTGGGAAATATGCTCTATTGGATAAAATGATGAAAATCATCATTATGATTTTAAGCATTACCACACTAATTGCTGTAGTTGCAGCATTTGGCAACTCTGGAGCAACAACAAATTGGACACAAATTCTTCCTTCAACAGATACAGAAATCATTTTTCTTATTGCTTTCATGGGATGGATGCCTGCACCATTAGATGTTTCTATTTGGCATTCTCTTTGGGCAATTCAGAAGAAAAAACAACTAAAAACATTCAGTGCAAAAACAGCACTTTTGGATTTTAATATTGGCTATTTGGGTACAATTGTTCTGGGGATTGGATTTTTGATGCTCGGTGGGCTGGTGATGTTCGGAACAGGTAAAACGTTCAGTAACAACGGAGGGGAGTTTTCCTTGCAACTGATTGAAATGTACACCACAAACCTTGGTGATTGGTCCTACATCATTATTGGAGTTGCAGCACTGACAACCATGTTTAGTACCACACTAACCACACTTGATGCTTCGCCCCGTGCAATCAACAAAACCCTCGAATTAATTTTAAACAAACCCCTAAAAAATGGCTACACAACATGGTTGATTTTGTTGATGATAGGGACTATTGCTATTTTCTTTTTCTTTTTGTCTGAAATGGGAAGTTTAATCAAAATAGCAACCATTCTATCCTTTATAACAGCCCCGTTTTATGCCCTGATGAACTATCTTCTTATGTGCAGTGCACACACCCCAAAATCTTGGCAACCGTCAAAAATAATGCATGTTTTAAGTATTCTTGGAATTCTCTTTTTGGTTGGATTTAACATTTGGTATCTCAGCATTTTGTAATTTTTTTGGGGAATACTTTGTATCTTTGTTGCTCAAATCAAATTCATGTCAACAGACACACTTATAAAACCACAAGAACGCCAGGCAAAACCAAAATGGTTACGTGTAAAATTACCGACAGGTAAAAAATATACAGAACTTCGAGGACTTGTTGATAAATACAAACTCAACACAATTTGTACTTCTGGAAGTTGTCCAAATATGGGTGAATGTTGGGGTGAAGGCACAGCCACATTTATGATTCTCGGAAACATTTGTACTCGATCCTGTGGATTTTGTGGTGTAAAAACTGGACGTCCAGAGTCCGTTGATTGGGATGAACCTGAAAAAGTAGCACGATCCATCAAAATTATGGGCATCAAACACGCTGTACTTACTAGCGTAGACCGCGACGATTTGAAAGATATGGGAAGTATCATGTGGGCAGAAACCGTAAAAGCTGTTCGTCGTATGAACCCAAATACAACACTTGAAACCCTTATTCCTGATTTTCAAGGCGTTGAAAAACATATTGATCGCATTATTGAAGTAGCTCCAGAAGTTGTTTCCCACAATATGGAAACTGTAAGACGACTCACAAGAGCAGTACGCATTCAGGCAAAATATGATCAAAGCTTAGAGGTTTTGAATTACCTGAAAAAGCAAGGGCAGCGCCGAACCAAAACAGGCATCATGCTCGGACTTGGGGAAACGCGTGAGGAAGTAATTGAAACCTTACACGACTTGAAAAATGTAAATGTCGATGTCGTAACTATTGGCCAATATCTTCAACCAAGTAAAAAGCATCTTCCCGTGAAGGAGTTCATCACACCCGACCAATTCAAAGAATACGAAGAGATTGGTCTAGATTTAGGATTCCGTCATGTAGAAAGTAGCGCATTGGTGCGCTCTTCATATAAAGCACAAAAACATATTAATTAAATGATTCGCGTTGGTATCAACGGATTTGGACGTATCGGGAGACGCGTCTTTCGATTGCTTCTTGAGCAAGACGATATAGATGTAGTTGCGATCAATGATTTGGCAGACGCCAAAACGCTGACGCATTTACTAAAATATGACAGTATACATGGAAAGCTTGATGCTCGAATTTCCAAAAATGAAACCCATATTGAAGTCAACAACAACTTTATTGCACTTTCAAATCAAAACCATCCAAAGTCAATAGACTGGAGAGCACAAAAAGTAGACGTAGTCGTTGAAGCTACAGGAAAATTTAAAACAAGAGACACCCTACAACACCATATAGAAAATGGCGCAAAGAAGGTGATTTTAAGCGTTCCACCCTTAGATAGCGATATCAAAACTATTGTACTTGGCGTCAACGAACATACAATTAACAAAGAAGACCGCATATTATCCAATGCTTCTTGTACCACAAACAATGCAGCACCCATGTTGGCCATCATCAACGATTTATGTGGTATAGATCAAGCTTACATTACTACAGTACACTCTTATACCACCGATCAAAGTTTACACGACCAACCTCACCAAGATTTACGAAGAGCTCGTGCGGCAGGACAGTCGATTGTGCCCACTACAACAGGTGCAGCCAAGGCGCTTACTAAAATTTTTCCTGAGCTTGCCCATACCATTGGAGGTTGTGGAATTCGTGTTCCCGTCATCAATGGATCTCTGACCGACATCACTTTTAATGTCAAAAAAGAAACTACAGTTGAAGCCATCAACAAGGCCTTCAAAACTGCAGCGCAAAACCAATTTAAAGGTATTTTAGAATACACCAACGATCCTATTGTATCAATTGATGTGATTGGGAATTCTCATTCTTGTGTTTTTGATGCACAAATGACTTCGGTATTGGGGAAAATGGTAAAAATCATTGGATGGTACGACAACGAAACGGGGTATTCATCACGCATCATAGACCTCATTCGAAGATTGCACTAAGACTGATTTATAAAATTCTTTATATCGTTTTCAAAAACATCATGTTCATCAATATTAGTTTTGATGGGCAAAAAATATAATGCCTTGTGTTGCAAAGATTGTAAACGAACAACATCTTTTTCAGTGGTAAGCACCAAGGGTTTAGAACTAATTTGTCTCAATTCTTGTTTTGAAAATTCGTGGTGATCGGCAAATTCAAGGTGTTCAAATTCATGACCTAAACTTTCCAAATACTGCACCAAAGGGGCTGCATTGGCAATTCCAGTGACTAAAGTGTATTTTTTATTTTTAATTGTTTGAAGAGGTAATTTCTCTGTTGCAGAGTATATATGTTCATCATAATCAATAGAACTAAAAAACAATTGTTGCCCACTTTGTAATGCCAAACGTTTTTTGATGGTTTGCTTTTCTAAATGGCCCAAATTAGTGGGACATTTGGTAACTATTACAATTTGTGCTCGCTGCGCCCCTGAACGCAATTCACGAAGGTTTCCTGCTGGCAAAACAATATCATCGCAATACAAATGATTGTAAGCGGTCAATAAAATGGATAAGCCAGGAGTAACCTTTCGGTGCTGAAAAGCATCGTCGAGCAAAACCGCTTCGGGCGGACTATCGAGCGCTAATAAAGTTTCTATTCCACGCTGGCGATTGGCATCGACAGCAACAGTGATTTTTGGAAATTTTTGAGCAATTTGAAAGGGCTCGTCCCCTATAG
>ERZ1048068.1136-NODE-1136-length-21226-cov-5.839734_pt1 | contig 21226 bp, 20 predicted proteins | sample MGYA00383098_ERZ1048068 | MGnify/ENA primary metagenome ERZ1048068 (study PRJEB29581, sample SAMEA5548368) | metagenome | biome: marine; feature: coastal; material: water | depth 1 m | study: Short-term variability in the microbial, nano- and picoplankton... | reverse complement strand
AAGAAAACCCCAACACTTTGCTGTTGGATGCTGGTGATATTTTTCAAGGCACCCCTTATTTTAATTACTACGGAGGCGAATTGGAATTTAAGCTCATGAGTATGCTCGATTATGATGCGGCAACCATTGGAAATCATGATTTTGATAATGGTATTGAGGGTTTGTATGCACAACTCCCACATGCCAAATTCGATTTTATTTCAGCCAATTACCACTTTAAAAACACCATCATGGATACGCATGTTGAACCCTACAAAATTTTTAATAAAAGTGGAGTGAAAATTGGTGTTTTTGGCTTGGGTGTCGAGCTGGAAGGATTGGTCAGTAGAGATGCTTTCAAAGAAACTAAATACCTGGACCCTATCGAAATTGCACAAGACATGAGCCGTATTCTCAAAACTGAAGAACAGTGCGATTTGATCATTTGCTTATCGCATTTGGGTTATGAGTACAAATATCCAGACAAAGTTTGTGACCGAAGTTTGGCACGCGCCACAAAAGATATAGACCTTATTATTGGTGGCCATACCCATACCTTTTTGGATGAACCCACAATAGAAACCAATGCTGTTGGCAAACATGTTTTGGTGAATCAAGTGGGGTGTTATGGACTTTATCTTGGAAAAGTCGATTTTTATTTGGAACCAGACACCAAATATTTTAGTAGTCGAGCGCTTAAGGTTTAAGTTTTTTCAAAAACTCTTGTTCTGTTAGAATGGGCACATTCAATTGTTCTGCTTTTTGGCGTTTGCTGGGGCCCATATTGGCACCTGCCACCACATAGCTTGTTTTTGCAGAAATAGAGCTTACCACTTTACCTCCATTGGCTTCAATCAGGGCTTTTAGTTCGTTACGAGAAATGGTTTCAAAAACCCCAGAAACGACAATACGATCTCCAGTCAAAAGCGTAGTTTGGTTGGCTAGTGCTTCTTCGGAAAGTTCGAGCTGTAATCCATAACCCACCAATCGAGATACCAAACGGATGCTGTGTTCGTCACGGAAAAAGGCGTATACACTTTCGGCAATTTTTATCCCAATTTCGTCTACTGCTTCGAGTTCTTCTATGCTTGCCTCAGAAAGTGCACCAATACTTTTGTAGTGTTTGGCCAAAGTTTTGGCTACAGTTTCACCCACATATCTTATCCCTAATCCAAAAAGGACACGCTCAAAAGGAATATTTTTGGACGCTTCAATGCCGTTAATTAAATTTTCTGCACTTTTTTGGGCCATGCGTTCTAGAGGTAATACATCTTCTATGGTTAATGTATACAAATCTGCAGCATCTTTTATAAGCCCTGCATTGACTAGTAAAGCCACCGTTTCTCCGCCTAAACCTTCAATATCTAACGCTTTTCTAGAAATATAATGTTGAATTCGACCAATGATTTGAGGTGGACACCCCAAAGTATTGGGGCAATAATGTTGTGCTTCGCCATCTGTTCTTGTTAATGGTGTTTGGCATTCTGGACATTCTAAGATATATACGGTAGGAGTTGATTTTGTTGGTCGTTTTGAAATGTCTACCCCCATAATTTTTGGGATGATTTCTCCGCCTTTTTCCACAAAAACTGTATCCCCAAAACGTACGTCCAATTTTTCAATTTGATCTGCGTTGTGCAAAGATGCACGTTTGACTACAGTTCCAGCCAATGCAACAGGTTCTAGATTTGCTACGGGAGTTATGGCGCCAGTACGCCCCACTTGATACGAGATATGGTTCAGTAAGGTAGAAACTTGCTCGGCCTTAAATTTATAGGCCATTGCCCAACGGGGTGCTTTGGCCGTATAACCCAACTCTGCTTGTTGTTGTAAATTATTGACTTTGACAACAATACCATCTATTTCATAAGGTAAATCGTGCCGAGCTGTGTCCCAGTGATTGATAAATTCTAGAACTTCATCAATAGAAGATACACATTTGGCTTCTTTAGGAACTTTAAAGCCCCAAGCACGTGCTTTTTCTAAATTATCAAACTGTGACAAAATACCTGTATTTTCTCCAACAATGCTGTACAAAAGACATTCCAAAGGACGTTTTGCCACTTCTCTACTGTCTTGTAATTTTAGACTTCCAGAAGCTGTATTTCTAGGGTTTTTGTAGGGTTCTTCTCCTGAAGCTATACGCTCTTTATTCATGGCATTAAACCCTTCAAAAGGTAAAATGATTTCTCCACGGATTTCAAAGGATCCAGGGCACTCACCTTGAAGTTTTAGCGGCACAGATTTAATGGTTTTGATGTTGGCGGTCACGTCATCGCCTTGCGTGCCATCACCACGTGTAAGGGCCTGAAAAAGGGTTCCATTCTTATAAGTAATACTTATCGAAGCCCCATCATATTTAAGTTCACAAGTGTACCCAATGGGACCATCCACCAATTTTTTTATTCGGTTTTCCCAATCCAGTAAATCGTCTTTGGAATAAGAGTTATCCAAAGAATACATGCGTTGTGCATGAACTACGGTTTGAAAGTTTTTGGTGACTGCTCCTCCAACACGAAGTGTCGGTGAATTGGGGTCGTACAATTCTGGATATTGTGCCTCCAAAGCTTGAAGTTGTTTCAACTTCATATCAAAGTCATAATCTGAAATACTGGGAGTGTCCAACACATAATATTTGTAATTGTGTTGTCTGAGCTCTTCTCGAAGTTGAATTATTAATTCTTTATCTGTCATTTATGTAAATACACCCCGTGCTTTAGTGGCTACTAAAATACTAAATTCAGTTCATAAAATTAGTGTAAAAAATACGAAAAACGGTTTATTTTTTTTGTGCTTTCAGCATACGGTCTTTTCCAAATGTATCTTTTTTTATGACCCTATTTTTAAAGTTAAGTGTATCAAAAAGAGCTTTTGTTTCGTTGCCATAATGCTCATTTATTTCAGCAAAACAAAGGCCATTTGGTTTAAGATTGGTTTGGGCAATGTTTTTTAAGGCCTCATAAAAAATTAGAGGAGCGTCATCTGAAACAAACAATGCCAAATGTGGCTCGTGAGCCAATACATTTTCATTCATTTGGTTTTGCTCTAGTGCACACACATAAGGGGGATTGGAAACAACGACATCAAAACACAGCTTGCTGCTCCAGTCAAGCATATCTCCTTCAATAAAATTTACCTTAGTATTGTTTTTTCGTGCATTTGATCGTGCGACTTCCAAAGCATCCAAACTAACATCCAAAGCAAAGACCTGAGCATGAGGCAACGCTTTGGCAAGTGCAACAGCAATACACCCCGAACCAGTACCCAAATCTAAAATTGTAGGAGCGTCCTTAGAATCAAAATGTGACAAAATCCAAGCTACAAGCTCTTCTGTCTCAGGGCGTGGAATAAGAACTGAAGGGTTCACAGAATATGTACCTCCAAAAAAATATGCTGTTCCTAAAATGTATTGAATTGGTTCATGATTTTTGAGCCGACTCAACGCATGTTCAAAAGAATTTACGACACCATTGGGAACTTCTTTGCTATAATTGAGTACAAGCTGGTAAGGTTTTAAGTTGAGATATGCCTCACATAAGCGCTGAAAAAAAACCAAACGTTCAGATTCGGGATATATGTCCAATTGCGTATTGAAATGTTGTTTTAATGCGCTAAGGTTCATGTCAAATCTTTTAACATCCACAACCCACAACTATGGTGACCTGTATCTCCAAGCTGAGCATCTATTTCCAAAAAATCATTCTGCTTATACAACTTAAGCGCTGCTTTAAGGGTTGGAATGGTTTCTAAATAGCACTTTTCAAAACCAAAAGATCGCGCTGCATCTAAACAATGATCCATTAATTTTTGACCAATGCCCTGACCTCTCATTTTCGGCAAGGCATACATTTTTTGAAGTTCACAAACAGTTTCATCATAATTTTTTAGCGGCTTTATCCCAGCACCGCCCAAAATTTCGCCTTCAATATCCACCACAAAATAGACTGATTTTGGAGTATCGTAGGCCTCAAACATTGTCGATGTCTCAGGGTCTTCATAAGCTGTCCCTTTCAATGGAAGGTTTAATTCCAAAAAAACTGACCTAATGACCGATTCCATTTGAAGATTATCTTCTTTTCTGATTTCTCTAATTTGCATGATTCTTATCCTCGCAATTAATCTTATTTTTGTAGTTTCGAAGATACGTATATAGTCCTTGAAATTAAAAGTTTTTTCACTATCAAAGATTCAACATACATAAAACGTTGTATTGCAATTGCCAAAAATGCACTGGGCACATCGGCTCCAAATCCCTCTGTGGGCTGTGTCATTGTTTGCAATGAAAAAATTATTGGTGAAGGATACACTAGCTCCTATGGCGGTGCTCATGCCGAGGTAAATGCTGTTGCATCGGTAAAGGATAAAAGTCTTTTGGCCAACTCTACCCTTTATGTGAGTTTAGAACCATGCTGTCATCATGGAAAAACGCCTCCTTGCACAGACCTTATTATTGAACATAAAATCCCTAAAGTTGTTATTGGGTGTGTGGACACCAACAAAAAAGTAAGTGGCAAAGGAATTGCAGCACTTGAATCTGCTGGTTGTACGGTAACTGTCGGTGTAGAAGAACAGCTTTGTAGGATTCACCACCGACGTTTTTTTACCTTTCAAAACAAAAAGCGTCCTTATATAATATTAAAATGGGCGGAAACAAAAAATGGCTACATTGCACCGCTCACAAAAAAAACGAAAAAGCCCGTGTGGATCAGTAGTACAGAATCGCGACAACTGGTGCATCAATGGCGTTCCGAAGAACATGCCATATTGGTGGGCGGAAACACCATTCTAGAAGACAACCCAAGTTTAACCACTAGAATGATTTCAGGAAGAAACCCTATACGTATTATAATCGATAAAAAAGGAAATATACCAAAATCAGCGACCGTTTTTGATGATCAAGCGCAAACCATTGTATTAACCTCCGAGCATATTGATTTTAAAAAAAATATAGCACAACAACTTTGTACAAAACTGCATGATATGAACCTCCTTTCTGTACTAGTTGAAGGGGGACAAAAAACATTACAACATTTTATAGACGAAAATTTATGGGACGAAATAAGGATCTTCAAGGGGGATGTAACCTTTGAAGAAGGATTGAAAGGCCCTGTATTTGAAGCAAAACCAAAATTTAAAACTAAAATTGTAAAGGACGAATTACTCATTTATACAAATGAAAAAAAATCAATCATCTGATGAATGATGAAATTCTTGAGTTTAAATCGATTGAATGTGCCTCGCAGGAGCTTCTATATAAAGACAAGGGGAGTAAGTTTTTTGGTTATGCATATCCCATTCAAAATGAGTCAGATGTACAAAATTGCATTGCCAAACTTAAAGAAAAACACCGCTCAGCAGGACATTTTTGTTATGCATATCGACTAGGACCGAGTGGAGAACAATATAAAGTATCGGATGATGGGGAACCCAATAATAGTGCGGGTATGCCAATTTTAGGGCAGCTACAAGCCAAAGCCCTAAGCAACACTTTGGTTGTTGTGGTGCGGTATTTTGGTGGCACAAAGCTTGGTGTTGGAGGACTCATTTCAGCGTACAAAACTACTGCAAAACAAAGTTTGGATGCTAGTAAAACAATTATCCATTACATTAAAAAGGTCATCAAAATTCAATTTTCATATAATGAGCTTAGTCACGTGATGCGGATTGTGAAAAAATTTGACTTAAAAATCACGGAACAGTGCCAAGAAATGGAATGTTGGCTAAAAATTTTGGTCAAAAAAAGAGATTTGAAAACGGTAAAGACGGCGTTTGAAGCACATCACAAAATTGAACTTGAAATTTTAAACGATTAATTCTGCATTTTGTCTAAAAAAAAGTCTGGACAACGCATTGGTAATCGCGTTTTTGTGTCCACAAAAACTAATTTTGTGTACGCCGTTGTCAAGAGTTCTCCTTGTTGATTTTTAAGTTCATATTCAAATTCAATGGACACTTTGGGTAGCTTTAATAAAGTTGTTTTAATAAGCAAAACATCTTCATAAAATGCTGGTTTACTGTAATTTATATTCAAAACAACGACTGGCAACATAATTCCCTGAGCTTCCATTTCTTTGTAAGAAACACCCAAAGAGGACAACCATTCAATTCTTCCAATTTCAAAATATTGTGCATAATTCCCATGATAGACGACGCCCATTTGGTCTGTTTCACCGTAACGAACTTTAACTTTTGTTTGATGGCTTTTCATGAAAAAATTTATATATTTATTGCTGCATAATTTAAACGAAAAAAAATAAAATTTCCTGCAATTTTAATTTTTTTTTTAGAAATTTTGTTCACATATTTGTGACGAACAAAAAAATTACCAACACCCTCCCCAAGTGTCATAATTTTTGTTCACTAACTAACTAAAATTCTTACATTAACAATGAATAACACTGCGCAATCGGTATGGGGAAACTGTCTTAATTTCATTAAAGACAACATTCAGCCTCAAGCATACAAAACATGGTTTGAACCCATTGTTGCAGTCAAGTTAGCGGACCAAGCGCTAAGCATTCAAGTTCCAAGTAAATTTTTCTATGAATGGTTAGAAGAACACTACGTAAAAATTTTAAAAGTCGCATTGACTAAAGAATTAGGAGAAGATGCCAAACTTGTATACATCATCAAGATGGAAAACACTTATGGCAACAAACAACCTTTTACTGAAAAAATTCCTAGCGCCAACCGCTCAGCAATAAAACCTCAGCGTGCAGACATTCCTTTAAAGAATAAAAATCCAGAGCTCAAAAATCCATTCATCATTCCTGGCATCAGAAATGTAAAAATTGAATCTCAACTCAATCCTATTTATACATTTGAGAATTTTCTTGAAGGAGATTCGAACCGATTGGCAAGAAATGCTGGGATTGCTGTAGCCAATAAGCCCGGTGGCACCTCTTTCAATCCGCTACTGATTTTTGGTGGTGTAGGGTTAGGAAAAACGCACTTAGCTCATGCTATTGGGGTAGATATCAAGGATAAATACCCAGAAAAAACAGTGTTGTACATCTCTGCAGAGAAATTCACACAACAATATATAGAGTCTGTAAAGAAAAACAACAGAAACGATTTTATTCATTTTTATCAAATCATTGATGTACTGATTATCGATGATGTTCAATTCCTTTCTGGAAAATCGGGAACACAAGATGTATTTTTCCACATTTTTAATCATTTACATCAAAATGGAAAACAAGTCATTTTGACAAGTGACAAGGCCCCTGTAGATATGCAAGATATCGAACAGCGCCTGTTGTCAAGATTCAAGTGGGGGCTTTCTGCTGAACTTCAAAAACCAGATTTTGAAACTCGTGTTTCAATCATTAAAAATAAACTCTACAGAGATGGTGTAGAGATGCCTGATGACATTGTAGAATATGTGGCCAAAAACATCAAAACAAATGTTCGAGAACTAGAAGGCGCGATTATATCTTTGATTGCGCAATCATCGTTCAATAAGAAGGAAATTACACCATCACTGGCTAAAGAAATCGTAGAGAAATTTGTAAAAAATACCAAACGAGAAGTTTCTATAGACTACATCCAAAAGGTTGTTTCAGACTACTTCCAAATGGATGTTGATACACTTCAGTCCAAAACAAGAAAAAGACATATTGTTCAAGCACGCCAATTGGCTATGTTTTTTGCCAAAAAATTCACCAAAGCTTCACTAGCGAGTATTGGTTCGCAAATTGGACAGCGCGATCATGCAACCGTTCTCCACGCTTGCAAAACTGTAGATAACCTCTCATCTACAGACAAACAGTTCCGTAAATACGTTGAAGATTTGACAAAAAAATTGTCTGTGTAAATCATACGAATTATGACCAAAATTCTAATGGTTTGCTTGGGGAATATTTGTAGATCCCCTTTAGCCGAAGGAATTTTAAAATCAAAATTACCAAGTCCTTCATTTTTTATAGATTCTGCTGGAACTAGTGGTTTTCACTCTGGTAGTTCTCCCGATCCACGATCTATTGCCGTTGCCAAAAAAAATAGCATTGACATTTCACAGCAAAAATCACGGCCATTCAGAGCATACGATTTAGAAGAATTTGACCATATTTTTGTGATGGATAATGCTAATCTGCATGATGTTTTACGGCATGTTCAAAATGAAGAAGAAGAACAAAAAGTAAAGCTTATTTTGGATTATCCAAATGCAAAAGTTAAAGAAGTTCCCGATCCGTACTACGGTGGTAAAGACGGTTTTGATTATGTTTTTAATCTGTTGGAAGAGGCTTGCCGCTACCACAGTGCGCAATTAACAAAAAAATAATGAACGGAAAACTGTATTTAATCCCTAGTACGCTAGGCGATGTACCTCCATTAGAAACGATGCCTTTATCCATCAAAAGGACCATTGAAGAAATTGATATATACATCGTTGAAAATGAGAAATCGGCAAGACGATATATAAAATCTGTCAGCGCTACAAAATCCCAGTCGAGTCTAAGATTATTTCCTTTAAATAAATTCACAAATCCTTCCGAAATACCTGCCTATTTACAACCCTGTAAACAGGGTATTTCTGTTGGACTTATTTCGGATGCGGGATGTCCAGGAGTAGCCGATCCTGGAGCAGAAGTTGTGCGTTTAGCACATGAAAACAATATTCAGGTTGTTCCTTTGGTAGGGCCTTCATCCATATTATTGGCCATGATGAGCTCTGGAATGAATGGGCAAAATTTTGCCTTTAATGGCTATCTCCCCATCGATAAAGCTGAACGGAAAACCAAATTGAAACAGTTGGAAAAACGATCTTTCGAAGAACAACAGGCGCAATTGTTTATCGAAACCCCCTACAGAAATCAAAAACTTCTTGAGGATATGTGTCGGATTTTACATCCAAATACACGGATTTGTTTGGCCTGTGATCTCACGCTACAATCAGAATACGTCAAAACCAAAACGGCTCAAGCATGGAAAAACACAACCGTTGACTTTCATAAAAGACCAACATTGTTCATCATCCAAAAGGATCAAAAATAAGGGCTACAACAGTTTGGCTTTTGGACGTCTATGTGGAACAATAAATGACGTATCGTAAGAAGAAAAATTGCGCATGTATGAGGCGATATCAGTACCAAAAGCATCGGTAAAACCAACAGCACCATAACTTCGTAAATAGCGCTTGACATTACCTGGACCAGCCAAGTGTGCAGCAGCCAAAATACCAGACTCGGTCACGGTAGTTCCGTTAATTTTGTTGCCCACAAAACGCTTAATATCACGGCGTAGGATCCATTTGTTTCGCTTGGCATTAGCCAAAAAAGCTTTTTCTTGCAGTTTTGGGTCTTTCAAAAAACTTGAATCGTTATAAATCCCAATAAGTTTTAGCGTTGAAGTTCCAAATTGATACTTTCCTAAATATCCTAAAGAATTGACTACAGTATATTTTCCTTGAGATTCTTTAAATGCTATAGCTTCTTTAAAACCAACATAACTGCGCCCTAAAATGATATAATTAACAAAGTCTTCATTAGTATCATTAGCTTTGTCCGTTGTAGGGAAGTTGTAATTTAAATCCGATGCATCAGGGTACACTACAGCAACAGGTTTAAGATTTGGTGAAGATGTAAACCCAAAAAAAAGAGAACATGCAACACTGTAAAGTGCAATCCTAAAGTTAATTTTAAATGGTTTCATTGTTTCTATTTTAAAGCATGTGCTTGTTTAAAAACAGTGCAAAGGTACATAAAAATAAAAAATGCTGATAATCAATGAGTTACACTATTCCAAAATACCTTTATTACTAAGGTAATTCTGGTATGAACGAGCGTTCTTGTTGTGTCCAGAAAGTGTTTTTGCAAAATTATGGAATCCTGGACGTTGCGGATTGGCCGCAAAATAGAAAAAATCATGGCGTTCATAATTGAGTACCGCCTCAATAGCCGACAAATCGGGCATAGCGATAAGACCAGGCGGAAGCCCTCTATTCAGATAAGTGTTGTAGGGCGATTTGATGGTTTTATGCTTGTTAAGAACACGTTTGATGACTTTATTTTTGTAGGATGGAAGTTGATAAGCGGCAAATTTCAATGTAGGATCAGCTTGAAGTGCCCACCCTCTATTCAATCGGTTCATGTACACTCCCGCCACGCGAGCTTGCTCACTCACTTCTTTTGATTCTTCCTGCACAATAGCCGCAAGAATAGAGACCTCTACAGGTAAAAGCCCAATTTTTTGTGCTTGTGCTTTTCGTTTTGAGTTCCAAAAGCTATTGTACGATTTAAGTATTTTAGTTCTGAATTTTTTAGCAGATGTATTCCAGAAAAACTCATAGCTGTTGGGCAAATACATAGCAAGTGCAGTTTCTGGTGTAAACCCTTGAGAAGACAAGAAATCAACATCAGTAAACACTTCAATAAGTTCTAAGCTGTCCGGTTCTATTTGATTTGAAATTCTTTTGGCCAATTGCGGCAAGCTGTGTTGGTTATTGAAAGAAATCGTCAGAGGAATATTTTGACTTCGAATTGAGTTGATGATGTCGTTGTTCGTCATTCCTTTGGAAACACGGTAGCGCCCTGCTCTGATATTTGAAGTATATTTTTTTTGTTTGGCCAAAACATCAAATGTATTGATATCGATGAGTAAGGGTTCTAAATCGGAACGCACCTCATCATAAGTTGCTACTGAACGGATGAAAATAAACGCTTCTTTGCCATTGAATGCGGTGTTGGAGACCAACATCACTGAATAAATATAATAGGAAAAACTAGCAATGGCGACAAGTCCAAACAACACAAAAGCAATAGCTATTTTTTTTATGTTCATAAGACTAATTATTTATGTGATATGATCCTTGAAAAACAAAATTAGCCGCTCCCGACAACCACACATTTGAATATAGTCCTTCTGAATATTGGAAAGACACCAGAAGTGTTCCACCTTTGGTTTTTAGCGTGATGTGTTCAGCATTAGTCTTTTTCATAAAGTGCATTGCAATTGCAGCTGCCGTTGCTCCTGTTCCACACGATAAAGTCTCATCTTCTACTCCACGTTCATAAGTGCGCACAGCAAAAGTGTTTTTAGCTCGTTCGGCTACAAAATTCACATTGATCCCTTCTTGTTTAAAAGGTGAACTGTAGCGAATTTGAGCACCTTCTTGCTTCATGTCCAACGCATCAATTTCGGATTTGAAAGCCACATAATGTGGTGAACCTGTATCGAGAGTAACATGATCAGATGTTGAGTAAATTTTAGAAACCGACTGCATCTTTAGGTGAACCCCAGCAGTATCAAGACGTGCTTCATGAGGGCCGTCAATGGCCAAAAAAGTTGTGGTCTTTTCTATGATTCCAAGCTGTTTTGCAAAAGCGACAATACTTCTACCGCCATTGCCACACATACTGCTTTGATTACCATCAGCATTGAAATAAACCATTTCAAAATCATAGTCTGAATTGTTTTCTAATAAAATCAATCCATCTGCTCCAATGCCAAAACGACGGTCGCAAAGCGCTGCAACAAGTTTGGTATTATTTTTGTCAAATGTTTGTGAGCGATTATCAATCATCACAAAATCATTTCCGGTGGCTTGATATTTGTAAAATGTAAGTGTCATTTGCCTTGCAAATATAATAATATTTAGATGGAATCAATCGTTGTTAAAAGTGCGTTAAATTTTAATTATTCATTCAATAAAAAATTAATTTTAAAGTTAAAATAACCTAAACTAAAACATCAAGATCATGAAAAAACTATTCACATTATTAGCTGTATCGGCTCTTGGTGGTGCAATGACTCTTGGAGTCTACACCCAGTTGCAAAATAAAAACAACAATACATCAACAAAAACCCCTACGGAAACTCCATTTTTTCAACCCGTAAACTATACTGCTGTAGCAAATGGGGGAACCAATGTAGATTTTACCACTGCAGCAGAAAAAACCTTGCACGCTGTGGTCCATGTCAAAAATACGACTATGAGCAAAGGGTATACCTCTTTTGAAGATTTATTCTTTGGTCGTCTTCAAAGTCGTCCACAAATCGGAACAGGTTCTGGAGTAATCATTTCGCCGGATGGGTACATCATTACCAACAATCATGTTATAGACGGTGCGCAATCCATTGAAGTGACCACCAACAACAACAAAACATTTGAAGCAAACCTTGTAGGCACCGATCCAACAACAGATATTGCTTTACTTAAAATTGACACTGATGAGGAACTAACCTATACAACTTTTGGCGATAGTGACACCGCCAAAATTGGTGAGTGGGTTTTGGCTGTTGGCAATCCTTTCAATTTGACCTCCACAGTAACCGCAGGAATTATTAGTGCAAAATCCAGAGATCTTTCAGGAAGAAATACACAATCGTTTATACAAACCGATGCCGCTGTAAACCCAGGAAATTCTGGAGGTGCATTAGTGAATATTCATGGCGATCTTATTGGAATCAATACGGCCATTTCTTCACAAACGGGTTCATACATTGGCTATTCTTTTGCGGTTCCGAGCAACATTGCACGTAAAGTTGTGAGCGATATTATGGAATATGGAGATGTGCAAAATGGAATATTAGGTGTGATAGGTCGTACGCTTAATGGTCAAGACTCAGAAACCTATGGAGTGGATGATACTGAAGGTTTTTATGTAAATGAGGTTCAAGAAAACAGTGGAGCCATGCGCTCTGGTATAAAAAAAGGAGACATTATCAAAAGTATAAATGGAGTGAAAATTGTCAAATTCTCTGATTTAAGTGGTTTTTTAAAAACCAAAAGTCCCAACGATGTCGTTGAAGTCACACTCATTAGAAATGGCGAAGTCAAAGTTATAAACGTTAAACTTGAAAAATTGACCACCATTGATGTCCCATTTATCGGAACATTAAAAGAACTCAGCCCTTCAGAACTGAAAAAGCGTAAAAGCGATTACGGCCTTGAAGTGCAAAATTTATCTGATAATTACAAATCAGAATGGAATGCCGATGGTGTAGATAAAGGAGCTTTGGTCGTAAAAATCAACAACATAAACGTAAACTCCGTTTCTGATGTCAAAAACGCTTTAAGTGAATATTCCAATAATGTTTTTCAAATTTCTGTTGTTAAAGCAAATGGAGAAAAATTGACCTATCGCTTTAGATAAATTTGTCCCATTTCACCAAAAAATAATCGTACACAAAACTGTGTGCGATTTTTTTTTAATTTAATTTACGAAAACGTTATAGTTGTTTTACTTTTGCAGTAATTTTAACACAAACATTTAGACGCATATGCCTACACAAAACTCCTACGAAAAAGAAGTTTCATTGCAAACCAACTGTAGAAAATCTGCAGTAGAATTTGTCAAAATTGTAAATGACCTTTGGTATGATGATGCCATTGAACTGGTTATTTTTAGAAATCAACTGATTGATAAAAACGTCAATGAAATTTTACGGTTGCACGACTATGCTAGTGCATTTGTAAACAAACCTATATCTATTTTTGATGCTGTAGAAGTCGCAAAAGCCATCCAAAACCTACGCCTCCCCCCTTCTAAAATTGACATTGGAAAACTTACCTATGAGTTTCACAAAAAAGCTCCTGAACACAACGATGTGTTTACATTCATTTCAAATCAATTAAAAGCACATAAGAAACAAAAAAACATCACCCCCAGAGATGTCGTATTGTACGGTTTTGGCCGCATTGGTAGATTGGTTGCAAGAGAACTCATGCTTAAGAACGGAAAAGGCAGTCAATTGCGTTTACGTGCAATTGTCACTCGTGGTGCCATCACAGCAGAAGTGTTAGAAAAACGCGCAACATTGCTGAGCAACGACTCGGTTCATGGCGAATTTCCTGGCACAGTAAAAGCAAATCATAAAAAACAAGCACTCATCATCAATGGAACTACAGTTCATGTACTGTCCAGCAGTGCTCCAGAGGATCTAGATTATACGGAATATGGCATCAATAAGGCCTTGGTGATTGACAATACTGGAGCGTTTCGTACCAAAGATGCTTTGGAGCGTCATTTAAAAGCCAAAGGCATCGAAAAAGTTTTACTCACTGCACCAGGTCAAGGTATTCCCAATATCGTTTACGGAGTAAATCAAAAACAATATTCTCCGAAAGATCATGCTATTTTTTCGGCGGCCTCATGTACCACCAACGCCATTACGCCTATTTTAGACGTTATGGACAACGTTCTGGGTGTAGAATATGGACATCTAGAAACTATTCATGCCTACACCAATGATCAAAATTTGGTGGACAACATGCACAAAAAATACCGTCGTGGTCGTGCTGCAGCACTCAATATGGTCATCACCGAAACTGGCGCTGGAAAAGCCGTGAGTAAAGCGCTGCCCAATTTGGAAGGAAAACTCACTTCCAATGCCATTCGTGTACCAGTGCCCAATGGAAGTTTAGCTATTTTAAATCTAGAATTGTCTAAAAAAACTAGTGTTCAAAAACTCAATACACTCATCAAACGTCATGCTTTAGAAGGGCCTTTGGTCGAACAAATCAAGTACGAATTGAGCGACGAACTAGTATCGAGTGATATCATAGGAAGCAGTGCTCCTGCAATTTTCGACAGTAAAGCAACTATTGTACGAGACAGTGGAAAGAATGCCGTTTTGTACATTTGGTATGACAATGAATATGGTTATAGTCATCAAGTCATTCGGTTGGCCAAATATATGGCTGAAGTTCGGCGATTTACCTACTATTAGAAACCAACGCCACTAAGCATAATTCACTTATATTTGTAGTCAAATTTATGTGGTATGCGCATCGACATCATTAGTGTAGTTCCGGAATTACTCAAAAGCCCGTTTGAAGCTTCAATTCTCAAACGTGCTATTGATGCCAATTTGGTGGAAGTTCACGTACACAATCTTAGAGACTATACTACTGACAATTATAAATCTGTAGACGATTATCAGTTTGGCGGAGGTGCAGGGATGGTCATGACTATTGAACCCATTGACAAATGTATTTCGCAATTGAAAGCGGAGCGTCACTATGACGAGGTAATTTACATGACTCCTGACGGCAATGTACTGAATCAAAAGATGGCCAATCAACTATCGTTGAGTGGGAACCTCATCATTTTGTGTGGTCATTACAAAGGGGTAGACCAACGTGTACGCGATCATTTCATCACCAAAGAAATTTCCATTGGTGACTATGTCCTCTCTGGCGGCGAATTGGGTGCGGCGGTATTGTGCGATGCTATCATTCGATTAATTCCAGGAGTATTGGGCAATGAAACCTCGGCCCTCACCGACTCTTTTCAAGACAATCTTTTGGCGCCACCAATTTATACGCGACCACGATCGTACAATGGATGGGATGTCCCAGAACTATTATTCAGTGGAAACTTCCCTGAAATAGAAAAATGGCGAGAAGCGCAAGCCCTTGAACGTACAAAATCCAGAAGACCTGATTTGTTGGAATAACTTATTTTCAACCGTATTGCTTTTAAACCTATTCATTTTTTACTAACTTAGTAGAACAGAATAAAGCCCAAATCTATTCTACAACCATGATCCTAAAAATTGAATCTATAGATTTGGTCTAACCCTAAATTCTAAATGTTATGGAACAAACAAAAAACAAGAACTACAAACCTTATTTATTTATTTTTCTATTACTCTCTACGTTTTCGATAATGATTCTCGCTATCGAAGAAGGGCTTAAAAGCTTAGCGGTTGCTGCAACAATCACAGGAGTAATCCTTATTGGCTATGGCCTGTTTAGTGTACTCAATGTTACAGGGAAATAGATGTTTTGAACAATGAGATTGTGTAACGTAAAATTTTAATAATCCTTGGACATATAAAAAATGAGTTAAAAATTGCAATCATATAATTATTGCTTATATTTGCACCCACTTTTGGACCAACCTCTAGCGAGATCCGTGCATGTTGCTTCAAAGAAATTCATAAAATAATAACTATGGAATCCTTAATTAAATTCGTACAAGACGAATTTGTAGCCAAAAAAGACTTCCCAGAATTTTCTGCTGGTGACACCATCACTGTGTATTATGAAATTCGTGAGGGACAAAAAGTAAGAACTCAGTTTTTCCGAGGAGTAGTCCTTCAGAAAAGAGGTTCGAGAAGTTCTGAAACATTTACCATCAGAAAAATGTCTGGAACTATTGGTGTAGAACGTATCTTCCCAATAAATTTACCAGCATTGCAAAAAATTGAAGTCAACAAACGCGGTAAAGTACGTCGTGCACGTATCTTCTACTTCAGAGAATTGACAGGTAAAAAAGCAAGAATTAAAGAACAAGCAAGATAGTTCTTTAATCATATTCTTTTTACAAAAGCGCTGTTTTCAGCGCTTTTTTTTGTTAAATTATTACTATTTCATCAAAATTTTAGCACTCCTTTAAAGATGTTATAATAATGTTAATTTTAATCTGTTTTTAAGGTTAGAAGAGAATTGATTTTTATATATTTGTGCGCTTTTTGTAAGTCAAAACACAAACCAAAAAATTAAAAACTTTTTCCTCGAATGGCAAAAATCATATATACAATTACTGATGAAGCTCCTGCACTGGCAACACACTCATTCTTGCCCATTGTTTCATCGTTTATTGAGCCCTATGGCGTATCTATTGACACCAAAAACATTTCGCTTGCAGCACGTATTCTTTCTGCGTTCCCCGATTTTTTATCTGAAGATCAGAAAGTAGAAGATGCTTTAGGTACTTTGGGACAAATTGTAAAATCGCCAGAAGCCAACGTCATCAAGTTGCCTAACATTAGTGCTTCTATCCCTCAACTTCGAGAAGCTATAGGGGAATTGCAAGCCAAAGGTTATGCTCTTCCAAAATATCCAGAGCAACCCAAAAACGAGGCAGAAAAGAATATAAAATCGCGCTACAACAAAATTAAAGGGAGTGCGGTAAATCCTGTTTTGCGTGAAGGAAACTCCGATAGACGTGCACCAAAAGCCGTAAAAAATTACGCCAAAAAGAACCCACACAGTATGGGTGCTTGGGCATCAGATTCCAAAACCCACGTGGCCAGTATGCAAGCTGGTGATTTTGCGCACAACGAACAATCGGTTACCCTTGCATCTGCTACAGAAGTTAGCATTGTCCATACCGACCTATCAGGGAACAAAACCGTTCTAAAAGAGAATATTACCCTGCTTGAAGGCGAAATTTTTGACGCCACTGTCTTGAGTATCAATGCTTTAAAAAGCTTTCTAAAAACACAAGTTGAAGATGCCAAAGCATCAGGGGTATTGTTGTCTTTACACATGAAAGCCACCATGATGAAAGTCAGTGATCCGATTATATTTGGACATGCCATTCGTTTGTTTTTTGCGGATGTTTTCGAAAAATACAACACCGTTTTCAACAGCATTGGAGTGAATCCAAATAACGGATACGACAATATTTTGCAAAAATTAGAAAAATTAGATGATGCTCAACGTTCAGAAATTGAAGCTGCATTTGAAAATGCGTTGAACAATGGTCCAGATTTGGCCATGGTCAATTCAGAAAAAGGCATCACCAATTTGCATGTTCCTAGTGATGTCATCATTGATGCTTCTATGCCAGCCATGATCCGAACTTCTGGACAAATGTGGAATGCCGAGGGAAAACTGCAAGACACCAAAGCTATTATTCCAGACAGTAGTTATTCTGGTATATATGCTGCAACCATTGATTTTTGCAAAAAACACGGTGCTTTTGACCCTTCCACTATGGGTACAGTGCCCAATGTGGGCTTGATGGCACAGAAAGCCGAAGAATATGGGTCACACGACAAAACATTTGAAATTCAAGCCGATGGAACTGTAGATGTAGTGGATCAAAATGGAACTTCACTCACATCACACACTGTAGAGCAAGGCGACATTTGGCGCATGTGTCAAGTCAAAGACGCACCGATTCAAGACTGGGTAAAACTGGCTGTCTCCCGTGCGCGTGCTTCTGAAACACCTGCGGTGTTCTGGTTAGATGAACAACGTGCACACGATGCAGAACTCATAAAAAAAGTAAAAAATTACCTTGCAAATTACGATACCAAAGGATTAGAATTTAAAATTTTATCTCCGATTGAAGCCACACATTATACCTTGGCTAGACTCAAAGACGGACTAGACACCATCTCTGTAACAGGTAATGTTTTACGTGATTATTTGACCGATTTGTTCCCTATTCTAGAAGTGGGAACTAGTGCCAAAATGCTGTCCATTGTCCCCTTAATGAATGGCGGTGGACTCTTTGAAACTGGTGCTGGTGGATCGGCGCCAAAACACGTAGAGCAATTTTTGGAAGAAAACCATTTGCGTTGGGATTCCTTAGGAGAATTTTTGGCATTGGCAGTCTCTTTAGAGCACTTCAGTCAAGTGCATAACCATCCAAAAGCAGCCATTTTGAGTGCCACTTTAGATGATGCTACAGAGCAACTTTTATTACAGAAAAAATCACCTTCAAGAAAAGTAAACGAATTGGACAATAGAGGAAGTCATTTTTATCTGACGCTTTTCTGGGCTGAGGGGTTAGCTGCACAAGATGAAGATCAAGAACTTAAAGTGGCCTTTACAACTGTAGCAGAACAATTGAAAGCCAATCAAGACAAAATTTTGGAGGAACTCATTGCAGTACAAGGCCATGCAATAGACATTGGCGGATACTACCTTCCAGACGAAGACAAAGTTGGAAAAGCAATGCGTCCTAGCGAAACATTCAATGCGATTTTGAATTTGTAAAAACAAACATCAAAGTTATGTTAAAAGCACCTTTTAGAGGTGCTTTTTTATTTAGTTTTACGGTATAAAATACCTTTATGACTATTCGTTATTTTTATTTGCTTTTTCTTTTTGGTGTATTTGGATTTTCTCAAAATCAATACACCCTTAGCGGTACCGTTTATGAAACTGAAGGGCAAGAAACGCTCATTGGCGCCAACATCATCATCCCTGAACTCAAAACAGGAACCACAACCAATGAATATGGTTTTTATTCGATCACGCTAGAAGCGGGAACCTATGAAGTAGCTGTCAGTTATATTGGTTTTGATAGTCAAATACAAACCATTGAGCTCAACCAAAACATTACCCAAAATTTTAGCATCAGTGAGTCAGTAGACCGATTGGACGAAGTGGTTTTGGAAACCAATGTAGAACGCGTAAACATAAAAAGTCCACAGATGAGTGTGAATGCACTCACGGCCAACAGCATCAAGCAAATCCCTGTTGTCTTTGGCGAGGCCGATGTCATCAAAGCCATTACCCTACTTCCAGGTGTTTCAAATGGCGGAGAAGGTTCAGGAGGATTCAATGTTCGTGGAGGATCTACAGATCAAAACTTGATTTTATTGGACGAGGCCACACTGTTTAATTCATCCCATTTGTTTGGGTTTTTCTCTGTTTTTAACCCTGATGCCATCAAAAACATCAAACTGTACAAAGGAGGAATCCCTGCAAAATACGGAGGACGAGTCGCTTCAGTTCTAGACATTTATCAAAAAGAAGGCAACAAAAATGAATTTCATGGCAATGGGGGTATTGGTTTGGTGGCCAGTCGTGTATTGCTCGAAGGACCTTTAAAAAAAGAAAAAGGATCTTTTTTGTTGGGTGGACGATCCACTTATGCACATCTGTTTTTGCCGCTTTTTGACATCGAAAACATCGCTTATTTCTATGATTTGAATACCAAATTGAGTTATCGTCTTGACCCCAACAACAAAATCTATTTGTCGGGGTATTTTGGCCGTGATGTCTTTTATGTTTCCAACAGTTTCGAAAACACCTATGGCAACACCGTAGTCAATTTTCGTTGGAACCATTTATTTTCAGATCAGTTGTTTTCCAATTTATCGCTAATTTATTCTGATTACTACTATGGATTGGACCTGAATTTTGTGGGCTTTGAATGGAATTCTGGGATACAAAACATGAACATCAAATACGATTTGAAACACTACCTCAATGACCGCTATAGTTTAGAATATGGATTGCATAGCACCTACTACACGTTCAATCCGGGCATTATTCAACCCAATGGACCAACATCAGGCATCAACAGAGAAGAATTGACCAAAAAATATGCTTTTGAAAACGCTATTTATTTAGATGTCAAACAACAACTCAGCGATAAATTGTCATTGAGTTATGGCGCTCGATTGAGTAGCTTTTTACGGCTTGGACAAGACGAATTGAACAGCTATACAAACAACACAGCTGTGGGTTTCAATCCCAACTTACAAATCTATGAATCCATTGCCCCTAATGGCAGTATTCAAACATCAACTGGAAGCGTAGAAAAATCATTTTTAAACATAGAACCTAGAGTCGCGGCATCTTATGTTTTGAATGACAATAGTGCTGTAAAAATGAGTTACAACCGCATGGCGCAATACTTGCATTTGCTGTCCAATACCACTGCACCAACACCTTTGGATGTGTGGGCGCCAAGTGGCAAATACATTCAACCACAAGTGTTGGATCAAGTGGCTGTAGGGTATTTTAAAAATTATACCAACTACAGTTTTGAAGTCGAAGCATTTTATAAAAAAACAAAAAACCGCATCGATTATATCGATGGTGCAAATTTGATTGCCAACAAAGCCATCGAACAAGTATTGCTCAATGGGCGCTCTAGGGCCTATGGGTTGGAAGTGTTGTTGCGCAAAAACAAAGGCCGTTTCAAAGGATGGTTGGCCTACACACTCTCTAAGTCGGAACAACAAACTCCAGGACGAAATGCATCGGAGCCAGGCATCAACAATGGCAATTGGTACAATACCCCTTTTGACAAAACCCACGACTTGTCCATCACCTCCAGTTATGAACTGAATGAAAAATGGAAATTGAATGCCAATTTCTTGTTTCAATCTGGACAGCCCACCACCTACCCCAATGGGCAATATGTGTACAATGGGCTTGTGATTCCGACATACGAAGCACGAAACTCTAGTCGACTTCCGGCCTACCACAGAATGGACGTTTCGGCAACCTTCAATCCGAAACCCGAAAAAAATAAGGGCTGGCAAGGCGAATGGGTATTTAGCATCTACAACCTGTACAACCGCAAAAATGCTCAGTCGCTCAACTTTAGACAAAATGTTGATACTGGCCGAAATGAAGCCCTAAAACTTTCCATTTTTGGTGTTATTGGTGCGGTAACTTATAACTTTAAATTTTAAGTGATGAAACGATTTATTTTATACATACTCTTGGGATGCACATTGACTGCTTGTGAAGACGTCATTGAGCTGGATTTGGACACTGCCCCTGCACGATTGGCCATTGATGCGCAACTGAAAATGAATC
>ERZ1048068.1129-NODE-1129-length-21331-cov-11.376434_pt1 | contig 21331 bp, 18 predicted proteins | sample MGYA00383098_ERZ1048068 | MGnify/ENA primary metagenome ERZ1048068 (study PRJEB29581, sample SAMEA5548368) | metagenome | biome: marine; feature: coastal; material: water | depth 1 m | study: Short-term variability in the microbial, nano- and picoplankton... | reverse complement strand
TACCGCTACCACTTGCTGTTGTATAATATCCAATTGCTGAAGAACTTGTTGACCCGGTAGTACTTGTCTGTGTATATTGTACTTGCGCATTTATAGTAAATGCGATAGTTACTGCTAAAAATGTAAGTGATTTTTTCATACCAAATAGTTTTTATGTGTTTGTTTTTAAAATTAAAGGAGTTGTTTTATGTGGTTCCATATCCATATCCATATCCATATCCATATCCATATCCGTATTTATCAATAAATTTATCAGGTTTGGTGTCATCAGTAATAACATAGCCTATATTTTTTGGTTTGTATTTTTCATTATATTCTAATAGAAAATTCACTAACTTTTTGGATGAGAAATACTTTCTAAAAACATGAATAACAAAGTCTGACTTTTCAGATAATTTTAGAGTATCAACCATCATCATCACTGGCGCAGTATCAAAAATCACATAATCATATTTTTGCTTTAAATAAGATATTAATCTATCAAATTTATCATGCTCAAAAACATTATGACCAAAACTATTTGTTCCAACAAAAAGGGTGTCTAGTTGATTTTCATTTATTTTATATTGTTCAAAAAGCTCTTTAAAATCATTTTCATCATCATAAATAATATCTGTGAGCCCTTTTGACTTTAATTTGACATTTTTATTGTCAAATAATTTTGATAAATCAGGATTTCCTAAATCAGTTCCAATAAGAATTACCTTATTGCCTGTTTTTGCTAAGAAATTTGAAAAATTATAGGCAGTATATGTTTTTCCTTCATTTTTAACACATGAAGTAACCATGATTGATAATCCATCTTTGGATTTAGGAATTACCATATTAATATTATGGTAAATTCTTTTCATAAGTTCATATTGTATTGCTTTAACTTCACTAGAGCTCTTATCTTTTGTTAATTTAATGACTCCTAGGAAATCAATTTCCTGAAGTTTTAGTTTTAAATATTCTAAGTCAACATAAAATGTTCTCAGAAAAAATAAACTTACAGAAAAACCAACTGGAAGAATAAATCCAGCAAGTAAAAATCCAGCAAAAGTCATTTTAGGTCTCGTTTTAGAAATTACAGTATAATCAACTTCATTAATCAATTTTATATTTGGTTCTAAGGAAGATAGATTAATTAAAGCTTCTTCTTTTTTTTGGGATAAATATGAATACAAATTATCTACAAGTAAAAGATCTTTTTCTAGATTACTTAACTCAGCTTCCCTAAGCGGGATGACTCCAATCGTTGAATTACTTTTTTGTTTAAACTCATCATATTTATTAAATTTCATTTTTAACTTATTCATATAAATATTTAAACTATTAAGAATATTTGATCTTAAATCAACTAGTTGATTTTGTGATTGTATTACAAGTGGATTCTTTTCTGTAGCCTCAACCAGTAAATTATTCTTTTCTAAAATAATTTTGTTGAACTGAGAAATCATTTGATTTATATTCTCATTTTCAATACTAATATCAGTGGGTAATAGGTCAAAGGACTTTTGTTTTTCAACTTCATTTATTAACTTTAGCGAAAGCTCTCTTTGTAAAGAATTAATAAATATTTTTTGTTCAATGCTGTTTATGTTATTTAAGGCTGAACTGGTCTGAGCACCGGGTAAATAGACGCCGTTTTTGGTTTTAAACCTAGAAATTACAGAATTCAGTGAGTCAATTTTTATTTTTAAATAGAATAATCTCTTATCTATAAAATTAATTGATAATTCGTATACTTTTTTTTTCGTCTTAACGTTGTTTTCTGTTATTTCATCAACTATACCTTTTAGTATTTGAGAGTTTAGTTCTTTGTTAGGGCCAGAATATGAAATTCCATATACATTTGATTTTTTAGGTTGATTAACACTGTAATTTGCTTTTAATCCGTTTATTGTTTGAATTACAGTAAATTGATCAATAATATAGGTGTCCTTAATTCTATTATTTAAGATTTTTGTCTTGTATTTAAATATAGAATTCTCAATTGTATTTTCTTTTTGTGAAAATGAAAATGTATTGTCATTTATTTTAATAATTACATTTTCTTTTTGATATTTGATAATGCATTTTTTTTGAAAGGATTCATCCTTAAAAACAATTTCAAATGGTAATGACTCTTTTGTTAATAACTTATTTGATTGCCAAATATTTTTTTTGTGAAACCTATAATTAAGATCTAATTTTTCTACAACTTGTTTTAATATCAATGTTGATTTAAAAATACTAGCATGATCTTTACTTTCAAGATTATTATTATATAAAAATTGATATTCATTATTGTTAATAAAAGATGAAGGGTCAGATTGATCTTCACTAACTATGATTGATGCGTTTGTTTGAAATATATCTGCTCGGTGCGAATTAAATACAAATCCTACAGTTGCGAATATTACTAAAGAAGTAATAATTATCCATCTATGCGATAATATAGCAAAAAGCAATGCCATTGTATCTAGATAATCATTTTCTTCTTCTAAAATTTGTAGATTATTAGTATTCATTATCTTGTTAATAATATAATTGCTGTTGTTAATAGTGGATACATTGCGGTATTTCGTAAAACTCCAAAATCAAATGCTAGAGAAGCGTTATCTGGTCTTACATATACTACATCATTTTGTTTTAAGTAGTAGTATTCTGAATTTAAAAACTCATTTGAAGTAAGGTCTAAATATTTTGTTTCAATTCTGTTATTTACGTTTCTTAGTAACATTACTTTAGTCGGGTCTGCATTTTTTTTAAGATCTCCAGCTCTGCTAATTAATTCTGTGAAAGAAATATTTTGGTTTATTACCTCAATTGTGCCTGGCTTAGCCACTTCTCCTAATATTGAAACTCTAAAATTTAAAATCTTTATTCTTACATTAGGGTTAAGAACATATTCTTTTATGTCTTTTATTATAGATTTGGAGAGCGAGGAACATGTCATCCCTGAAGCTTTAACAATTCCAATAATTGGAATATCTACATTTCCTGAGCTATCCACCAAATAGCCATCTAATTTTCTTGCTTCCGAATTTCTAATTGTTCCAATTTTATCCATAGATTGTTGTGCTGAAAAAATCGAGGTACTTTGATTATTTAAAGAGGAAATATTTACATCAATCAAATCACCATAAGTTATGACAGCTTCTGGAATTTTTATTGAAGTATTCTCAGGGATATCTTTGAATAATATCTTGTTGGTAGAACAGCTAACTAGAGACAGTAATACAAATGCTAGAGTTTTATAGTTTTTAAAATGCAAAAAATATTGTATTTATGTTTGTAGTGCATAATTACAATTTATTTGATGCTATGATAAATGTTATTTTTTTAAAATTATTATCCTAATTTTAAAAAAAACATCTTTGTGAGATTTGAATACATGCTGTTTAAAGGTTTCCGAATAAATCAATATTTTCCCTCTAGAAGGACCTGTTATTTAGAGCGACTAAATTATTTAGATATTTTATTTTAAGCAGTTTCAGTAATAATTTTTGTAAGTATTACTTCAAAAATTTATATTTATTCTTTACGAGGTATGTTTCAGAATACCCTGTTTTATTTGATATTTCTGAAATAGAATTACCTTTTAGAAGCATTTTTTTTGTTAACTCTATTCTTCTTTCTTTTATAAATTTAGCAGGTTTAAATTCTTTACTTAAATTATTCATTTCAGTGTAATCTAATTGAAATTCAGATTCTATCATTTTCAAGGTAGCATTATCTAAGTTTTTATTAATAAAACGCTTAATATTGTTAATCATCTGCTCATCTGTAATATTTGTTTTTTTATATTTTTTTCTAAATAGTATCAAAATAATAATTATGAAAATTAATACTCCTAAATATTTGTAACGGAAAGGTTCAGTAATTTTAAAATCTTTGAAACTTAATTTTCTTTCTAAATCTGATATGTTATCTATTTTATAAACTCCATGAATACTGCCAAAACTTATGCTAGTCTTGTCTTTGTAAACGGCGTTCGAGTTGAATTCATCTACAATATAATTTTCGATGATTCTTTGCTTGGTCTTATCAAAAATAGATAATCCATTATTTCCTGCTAAAAATATCAAATTTTTATAATCTGCTATGGTGTGTGCTGTTGATTTAATAACAAATTGTGCACTTAATTTCAAACCATCTTTTGCTCTTTTTAAATGTAATAATTGGTTTTTTGAAATAGCATAAAAATCATTTCCATTGATATCACTTTCTAAAATATCATTTATTGCATAATTGATATTGTTTTCTATAATTTCAGTTTTATTAGAATTAACATTTAAAGAAATATATTCTTTATTGTCAATAAAGTGAAATTCAGATCTATCAACAATTCTAGATTTTATCTTATTTCTAATTGGGATAATTTTATTTTGAGTTTTATATATTAATTGAAAAGTATTTAACTTATAATTATATTTATAAATACCATTATTAGAAATGACTAGATAGTTATAATTGTTTAAACTATATATTTCCGAAATATTGCCGTATTCTCCTTTTGTTCTTATTGAATTGTCATTATTATATAATAATGTTTCTTGATTGTTGTCGTAGCTTAAAAGACCATTGTAGCAAACAAAAATTAAATCATTAAATTCTTTAATTTGCCCGTCGGTATAGCTAATTTTAATTAATTTATTTCCATTAATATAAACACCTCCATAGGTTCCAATTGCGTTTTGACTTATTGACCTAACACTTCCAACAGGATTAAATGAGTATAGGAGGTTGTTATAAACCAATAATTTTCCTCTGGTTATTACAATTAAATTGTCCTCTGCATATGCGAAATCAGTTACTGAATTGGAAAATATCTCCGGATGTAGTTCTGGAATTTTCTCAAATTGGACCTTAAAATAGTTGTTTTTTTCAAAAACTGAATTGATTGGACCTAAGATTGAATTATCAAAAAGTAAAAGGTCTCCAGTAGAATTAATTTTATAAATTCCCTTATTTGAACTTACGTATAATTCTTTTTCATATGATACAAAGTTGTAAAAGATTTTATCATCATAAATTTTTTTAATTACAAAGTTGTTGTTCAACATTGAGATTAAATTTACTAGGTAGAGAAAATATATCATAAAATCAGACATTTATATATACAATACTAGCTTTAATTTTTTGTTTAGACAATAATTAAATTTTTTTAAAATCATCTTTTTTTTAAAAATTTTCATCAATTCTAATTTATTTATATTTTTTAAGTACCAATATTGTTGTAATTCTTCTTTATGATAATAGTGCCAAAATTAAGTTGAGGTAACAACGTTAATATTAAAGTGTTTAATTAAAATTCACAAAATACTGGGAATTATAATCAAATTCAGGTTTCGTTTTTGAGCTAAAAACATCTTCCTCTTTCTAAATTATTTTAAAATAAACCTTGCAGTGATTATTGGCACAGAAAAATATACAATAGATAACTATTTGAATAATAAGATAGAGCAGTAGGTAGCTCGTCGGGCTCATAACACTCCTCACCACCCAAATTCACTCAATTTTATTCATTCATTTTTAAGTAGTTACAAATATATAATCCTATTTGTGTTATACGTGCTAGACTCTTGTGTTAGATAAAATACGACTATCCAAAGACTTTAACCTTCATTAATTTCTCTTCTTCAACGTTTAATAAAAGTGGATTGATGTAATGGTTGCCGTTTGTTTGAGAATTACAAAAATAGATATCGATTCTGTGTTAGATCTTTGTGCTAGAGAATCTTATGAATTACCATTAAATGTAGGTTTTGTGTTTGAACTAAAAACCCCATTTTTTTTAAATTATATTAAGATAATCCTTGTAGAACTTAAAAACTATCTTATATTTGCAGTCTAAATCGCGGGATAGAGCAGTAGGTAGCTCGTCGGGCTCATAACCCGAAGGTCATTGGTTCGAGTCCAATTCCCGCTACTAAGGAGTAATCAGAAATGGTTACTCTTTTTTTTGCAGTAAACTCAATGATAGGTCTATTCTTTGGAGTATCATTGGTTGGTGTTTACCTAACAAAAGGTTGTTTAAAGCACTTTTTCTTTACTATAAGCTGACGTTGTCAATACTTCAAATTTAAGCAAATTGACACTAATATTGGCATTTACTGTCAATAAAACTGTCAATCAAAATTCAATATTTCTAAAACCTTTTATTGATCAATAGAAATGAACTATATATTTATTTCTAAAATTTAAAGCAGTGAACTTTCGGTTATGTTCTTTTTCATTTTTTTTATTTTTTAATTTTTTTTGAAATTTTTTTAGGAGATAGTCGGGTTAGGGATAAATAAAAGTTCAACCCCCACTCATTTTAAATTTGGGGAGATAGGGTTGGCTTATCTCATAACTTAAATCTTAAAATTATGACGAAGTACAAGGAAATTAAAAACAAGCAAACAGGAAAAATTGAGTTTCTTTTCAACGCAAAATTACTTAAAGTTGGAGAAAAAACGCTGAACAATTCTAATAGTAAAGCTTACAAGATTGTAACAGTGAAATTCAATTTACCAAACGGAGATGAAGTTGAGCGAACAGCCATGTGTTACCAATCAAATTATGATTATGGTATTGAAATAGGAAAAGATTATTTGTGCAATCTAGGCTTCACAGAAGATGGAAGTCCACAAATCAATATGTCGCATTTAAGCAATGCAGACAGAGCAACTGCAGATGACTTTTCAGGGTTATTTCAGGTGCAACAACAATTAATTGAAGATGATTTGGTAATGTAATTACAACTCATCTTATTCGAGTCAAGGACTTATACATTCTATGTATAGGTCCTTTTTTATTTAATAACATTTTAAAACATACAAATGGAAATACGAAAATCCGAGAGGAAACAAGCCAAAATTAAATTAGCATTACAAGGCAGTGCTGGGAGTGGTAAAACCTATTCAAGTTTACTGTTAGGCAAAGGATTAACAAAAGGAGACTTTAGTAAAATAGCTATAATAGATACTGAAAATAAATCAGCAGATTTATACGCACATCTTGGAGATTATAATGTTGTTTCGATGGGTGCACCATACTCACCAGAGCGTTATATAGAAGCTATTATGTTATGTGAAAGATCTGGAATCGAAGTTGTGGTTATTGATGGAATTTCAAAATGCTGGGACTATTTGTTAGATGTTCATAGTAATATGCCAGGGAACTCTTTTGCTAACTGGTCAAAGATAACTCCGAGACAAAATGCTTTTATAAATAAAATACTTCAGTTAGATGCTCACGTCATAGCAACTATGCGTGTAAAACAAGACTACGTAATCAATCAAAAGAATGGTAAAATGGTTCCTGAGAAGGTAGGGTTAAAGGCTATTCAGCGTAATGATCTTGATTATGAGTTTACGATAGTATTCGACATAGATATCACGCATGCTGCAAAGGCAACTAAGGATAGGACAGGGCTCTTTGTAAATTCTCCAGAATTTAAGATTAGTGAAAATACGGGTAAGAAGATAAGTGATTGGTGCAGTCAATTGCAAGGGAGAAGTATGGAAAGAGTAAAGAATGAAATAGGTAAATGTGAAAGCATAGAAGCTTTAAGACATGTTTATTCTAAATATCCAGAATTACAAGATGAAATAAAACCACTCATATTAGAAAAGAAACAAAAATTGGAAGAAATATATTCTGATATAATACCTAAAAGTGATTTAAATAATAAAAATAAACACCACCAAAATGGAATTAATACAAGTAAATAACAATATAAATGATCAACTTATTTCAGAAGATGAGGTGAATGCCTGGGAGTTTGTAACGGGGTTAGCAGATTCAATGCAAAATCAAACAGAGAATTGGTTCTTAAATTAGAAGTTATTCATTTAAATTATATAGTAAAATGAATGTAAATGATTTGGCAGAGGAGCTCAGTTATAGCTCATCAGATAGCATATATGTAGTTACTTTTGATAACTTATTAAAGCAAGTTTTTACTCCCTTTAAAACATCTGTTTTAAGTGATGTAGGGGAACTTTTAAAAGGTCAAATTGTATGGGTTGAGCAAGTTAGAATGACTCTTCAACTGAAAACTGTATTTATAGTTGATGGCAAAGCTTATTACCACTTTCATTTTGGTTTTATTATTGAGTAATTTAAGGAGTCTATGTTGCATTTTGGAGGTTATATAAAATAACTGACTTTTGAGACTTTTCCTCCTTTAACAAAGAAATCCTGAAAACGACAACTGTAGTTGGGGAAGTAGAGAACAAAGTTTTTATTTTAAACGTTGTTCTCTTGCTTATCCACTCTGTAGATATATGAGTAATATAGTTGGAGAGGAATAAAAAGAAAATCATAAGTAAAAACTTGTTCTCTTGCTTATCCATTCTGTCTATATCTAGCGCAATTTTCCTATTTATAAATAAACACTACATATATATAAATAGCTAAAACGTTATAAATATTTTAAGATATATTGATTTTGTTATCATTTTAAAAATTAAGTTACCGTTGCTATAAAACCAAATTTATTATATAAAATCAAAAATATAATTCTGATAATTTGAATTATTAGGGGAAGGCAAATTATTGAAAAAGAATGGAACATTGAGCATAATTTAACTCCAGAATAACTTAAACTAAAACTAGCTTATTCGTTAGTTATTTAAGCTATCTATTACTTTTTTATTCTTGTTCTTTACTTTATTCAACAATTGGTTCTGTAAATTCCTCTGGACTGTAGAAAGTATTTTCAAAAACATTTTTCTTATGTATTTTATATTTGTACCCTTCAACAGGAGCGTATGTGTTTGTAAATTGAATATTTATCAACTTTAGCTCTCCTTTTTCTTTGTGGTCTTTGAAATTATCCTCAAAATATCCTTTTGTTTCAAAATAAACATTGAATGCCCCATACAACTGAGCATATTCTACGTCATCTTCAGCAAAAGTTATTTTTGTTATTTTACAATCTTGTAAATTTTCGAAGTCATATAGTTTTGGATAACTACTATAGAATGTTTTCCCCAAATATCTTTTCCTTGCCTTTTCCAATAAAGATATAAAACCAACACCATGTGTAAACGTTTCAGAATCATCCACAGTCATAAATACAATTTCTTTGTTATCCTCAAGCTGAAGAGTGTAAGTGTAATATGTTTTAGCTATTGATTGCTCATTTTTTTCAAAATCAATTATTTTAGCTATTCTACCTTTAAATTCATGATATTCCAAAGATGAATTTGCGCTTTCGTCCTTAGTTCTTCCAAATCCCCAGTAAATTTTGTTATCTTTTTTTACTAAAAATTTAATCTTCTCTCCAACCATATTATCTCTATTGATTGTTTTTAAAGTCAAATTTGGTATATCAGATATTTTACGTAAGTACTTTTTAATTTCTTTTTGTACCTTTTTTAGAGAGTCCCTCTTTTTTAATTTTTCTTGTTGAATCAATTCTCTTCTTTTTAATTTTTCTTGTGCAATCAACTCATCTAATTTAATTTTATTGATTTGTGAATTTATTATTTCATCAGAAATTACATAACTAATTGCTTTTGTACTACCTTTCAAAGAGAACTTTATATCATTTTTATCAAATTTACTTATAACTCTTGTAGATACACTTGATGCTTTTTTTAATTTTTCTATAAATTCATAAATACTTAAAAACTTTCCTGTTTCTGGGTTTAAGAATTTATTCATAAAAATATTTTTACCATCAGGGGATAAAGACAAGCCTAATGATTCATATATAACATCTTTTTCATTGTTAAAAACACATAAAACACTAACGTCTGAGCTATCAGAAAAATAACCAGTATTAGTGATATAAAAATTAAGAGAATCATCTTTATCAAAGTAGTTTATAACTAAAAGAGGTTTGTTATATGGGTAATTGGTAGCACTACCTCTTATTGATGCAGTTTTGTATTTTCCATCAAAATCATTGACTCCAGATTTAAAAGTCCAGCCTTGTGCGACCGAAAAAAATGAGTTACACAAAATGATTAATAAAATTATCTTTTTCATAATACTTTTTTGTTTTTAATTTCAAAATACTAATTGTCAAAATTACATTTAATCCATCAAATCATGTTGCGGAAAACCACATTCAAAACTGCGGAAATCCGCAGTGGGAATTTAAGCGGAGATTGTAACTTTGAACCTGTAAATTTCTTTAAAAATTATTTTTAAACTCATAAAAAAAGCTAATTTGAAAAATTTAAAATTTATTATTTTTTTTTCAGCAATCTTGTTAAGTTCTTGTTACTCGGCAATTCCTGCAGGTTACATCAGTATGAATAACCAAAAGTATCCAAATATTATAGAGAAATATGATGAATTTAAGGATAAAACTTTTTACAGAAACAAAAGTATTTCAGGAATAGATAATATTATAGCAGTTTATGCAGGTTTTAACAAAGAGAAATATTTAAGATTAGAGGCTTCAACGGGTGGTTCAAATTGGATATTTTTTGATGAGGTTATTTTACTTAACTCAAAAAAAGAAAAAATAACTTTTAATTTTGATCCTCTTAATAGACAAACTAAAGTCAGTCAATATGGTGTTTCTGAAAAGTATGATACAAATCTGAGTGATTCTAAAGGGAAAGAATTTTTAAATTTTTTAAGTTCGAATAATGGAAATATTTCAGTTAGAATCTCAGGTGAAAAATATAGAGAGTATAAATTAACAACTACCCAAGTAATAGGTTTAATAGATATACTTAATTTTTATTTCAATGAATTATAAACACAAAAAAAAATATGAAAAAATTAATATTGTTACTTGTGCTTTCAACTAGCTTATTTTCTAAATTAAATGCACAGACTGTTAATGGTATTCCAATTGAAGATATTCAAGAAAAATATGTTGAAATAGTTGTGACCACAAAAATGTTTAAACGATTTAAGGTCGATGTTTACTTGGATTACGGACAAATAAGTGAAAAGAAAGAAATTAAAAAAGGTTACATCATAGGTAATGACGGAAAAATGATGAATTTTAATGGTCCAATGGGTGTTCTAAATGTTTTAAATAAAAAGGGTTTTAATTTTATCTCAAAATATAGAACTTCCCTTTCCAACATAGATGTTCATTATTTACTTCTTGAAAATATGAACTACAAGGAGAAATAATATTTTGTCATTTTAAAAGTATACAAATAATCCATTCAGCAATGTTTTGGCTTTTTTGTGGCAATTATTGAGCAAAAATTTCATTAAAAAACTAAACGAAATTCATTTTGCGTAAATCTGCAAGAATAATTAAAATGCTTATTTTAAGTTTGTAAAGTATAATTTATAAAAAAAATATATTGATGCTACCAAATCAAGCATCTTATTAATAACACAAATATATCGGATAAAGGATAGACAGTTTTATGAGAGATAATTCAGATACTCAAAATAAATTTATTGAAACCAATGAGATAGAATACAGTTCTTTTCAATTTAAACGAGAGTTAAATGCATTATTTGAAATTGAGCTTCTAACAAAAAAGAAGACTATGGATAAAGTGGCAATACTACGCTTAATCAGTAGAGATTCTTACACTAAAGTAGGTAAAAATAATTTTGAGGAGGTTTTTAAAATAATGTTTAAAAAAATTGAATCTGACATTTCAAAACTTAACATTGGGAAAGACCGAAGAGTTATGTTTTGGGATTTGTTTCTAGATAGAAGTAATTATAGAATAGTTCCTTACCCTGATAAACACTATAAAAAATTTTTTAAAAATAACAGTAGGTTTTATAAAAGTTTAAGATTGGATCGAGTCTGTGGGTATAAATGGGACCTAATAGATGAAAGAAGTTTTTACTCTAATTATGGTATTAAAATTCATCCATTAAAAACTGCGATTATTTCGGACTCTATAGTAGGCTATTTAGAAAAACAAATGGAAGCCTCAGAAAATGAATTTAGAAGAAGACACGATTTTCCACTAATTGGTGAGGAGGTTATTAAATGGAAGTCAGAAAATGAGCTATACATGCTTCTCCAGGCGAATTTTAGCAATGAGATTGTGGAGCAACAAGCTTCTCCTTCGTGGTTAAATAATCAACATTTAGATATTTATTTCCCTCACTGGAATATTGCAATTGAATATCAAGGCCGCCAACATTTTGAAGCTATAGATTTTTTTGGTGGAGAAGAAGCTTTCAAAAAAAATTTAGAACGAGATAAAAGGAAAAGAAACCTATGTAAAAAGAACCAATGCAGTCTTTTTTATGTCAAAAAAGGTTATGAAATAGATGATGTAATAAAAAAAATAAATGACGTAATTATCACAAAAGAAAGATTTTTAGATAATGAATACACAACAAAAAAAGTTGCTGAAGTAAGTGAAATATCGGAAATTGGTTCAAATAGAGAGATTTATGATTGTAAAACGCAACAGACGATTACTTATGATGAATTTATAAAAGAGTTTCCCAAAGCACAGTTTGAGTACTTTATAAAAAGTAAAAGTGTTTACAGCAGGTTTATTTTGAAGAGTAAGCTCTCTGATTCAGATTTACCTGGCAGTTGGAAAACTATTAGAAATTCTAATACAGGCGAAATATTCCGTTTTAATAAAATTGAATTTGCAAAATATGTAGATGTATCACAAAATAGTGTTTGGCGTTTTTTCGTTGGGAAACAGAAAAAGTTTCACAAGATTTATGAAATAATTGAAGATTAATTTTAACGGGAAAAGATCTTTTTTTGATTAAAAGCGTAACTCATTTCACATCAAATATAGCTGATAGAAAATGTCACAACCATAAATATAGCACGTCAAAAGGATTGGATATACAGTTGTAGTATAAGTTTAAATGCAAGTTTTATACCAGCTAACTTTAAATCAGAGAATAACTGAATAGCATTCTATGTTTGGATTAGAAAGATTATTAGATAATGAAAAATATAAACCTATTACTAAAAACAAAGAAATACGACTCTATATATAATTTACTAATCAGTAATAAAATTTTGGAACCATCATTTGGTTTAATCCATTTAGTAGAATATAATTCTAAGAAGAAAGTTATTTCAGCTAAATTTTTATTTGATAATTATGGTCTTAAATCAATGATTACAGATAAATACATCATTAATAATTTTAATGAATATATCGTTTTTTGTGAAAAAAAAGTTGATGAAATTTACTGTAACAATAAAAATTATTTTATTGCGTTGTTTGAAAAAACAAAATCATATGAGGAGATTATAAATGAATTTCCATTAAATTTTCCAAAATATATAGATCACAAGGAATATTTTAATGGGAAGTATGGCGTAAAAAATAAATTTGATAACTTACATTTAAAAAGTGAAAGCTGTAAGTTTTATAATAAGATAATGAGAAAGTATGGTAAAGGCAAGACCCTATACAAATCATCGGAGTCTTCACTCTTCGATTTTCCTTATCAAATCAAACCATTCAATTATTTCCTCGAAAGGGTAATACTTAGAATTCTTTCATCTTTAGTAATTAATAATACTAATGACTTCAGAAAACACAAAGGCATCCCTTTGTCAGGTAAAGGGTGGGTTTCAGAGACTGACTTATTTCAAAAAATAAAAAATCATTACAATACATTAAAAGTATTACAACACGGAAAGCCTAAATGGTTAAAAAGACAACATGTAGATATTTGGTTACCTGAGTATAAAGTGGGTGTTGAATTTCATGGGGTACAACATTTTAGACCTGTTGATTTTTTTGGAGGTAAAGCAGTTTTTGAAAAAACAAAAGAGAGAGATAAAAGAAAAATTGAACTTTTTAGTAAAAATAGTGCTTCATTAATTATAGTTAAAGATGGATATATATTTTCTAATCTCCTATCAAAAATTGATACTATAATCAACAACGCCATAAAGATTAAGGTAAAAGATCAGACAATAAAACCAACGAATAATGACAATTATCAAATTGTCGATGTAAATGATAATATTTTTGATTGTAAAGAATTAAAAACTATTAAAATTGAAGAAATGAATATAATTCTTAAAAAAAATCTATATCTATCAGATTTTAAAAGAAGGCAATCTATTGAGGGTAGGTTTATCTTAGAAAAAAATAAAAATAATAGTAGTACACTATCTAATTGGAAAACCATTTTAGATAATTCAACAGATATAACGGAACGCTACAATTTAAAAAGTTTTGCTGAGAAAGTAGGTGTAAATCAAAATAGTGTTTGGCGCTTTTTTGCTGGGAAACAGAAAAAGTTTCACAAGATTTATGAAATAATTGAAGATTAATTTTAGAGGGTAAAGATGCTATTTTGATTAAAAAAGGTAAATCATTTTGCACTTAATCAAGCAGATAAATAATATCACAAAAGATCGGTATATTCTGCTGAAAAAATTAGATATATTGATAAGATACATTCATATAGACACTCTGCAGTGAATTAACAAAACATACACACTTAAAAAATGGAAATTGGATTAATAGAATGGTTTGATGATAGTAAAGGATTTGGACTGATAAAGACAGCTAATAATAATGAAGTGTTTTTACATATTTCAAATTGGAAAGATTCTAGAAACCTCAATGCCGAAAACAATTTACCTATTCTATTCAATATCGGATTTCAGAGAAATAAGAATACTGCATTAGATTGTAAATATTTTGACAAGAACAATACAAATCATTGGGAATCACTTTTCTCTATAAGAAAGCATAAGTTTATAGTAAAGGTAGATTATTCTGAATACAATTTACTCCAACAGACAATCAACTCGTTAGATAATGAGTTTGATACTTCTAACATTAAAGACTTTTTTATTGAAACAATAGAAAATTTAACAGAAAATGAACTTTTTGAGAAGCAAAACTGGATTTATAAAATTTATCAAAACACAAAAATAGTTAGCATCAAAGTTCTTATTCTAAAAATCATAAATTTTCGTATCGATAAACTTAATAATAGCCAAATACTTCAATTTTGGAAAGAGAAAATCTTAACTGATTTTGAACCAAACGATACGATACTAACACAGTACTTCAAAGAAATTGAACCTGAGGAGTTAGAATTAATGCAAAAAATTGATACAAGAAATATTATTATAATAAAGAAAGTACAAAACTTAGCTGAAAATTTTAACCTAACTGATTTTTTGAATTTTGACAAAATTTTAAAAATAATTGATAACGAAAAGCTCAAATCAAAACTTTTAGAGGACATAAGAAAGATTGCAAACTCAGATTATCTTAAAATAATAAATCAAAAAATAAATGATTCAACAAAAAATGAAACAATATCAATTTCGGATTTAAAGAACATTATTACTGAACAACCAACTTTTTTAAGTGATGATATTTCACATTCAATAAAAGTAGAACTTGAAAAAAATATTATAGAGAATTGTTCATTCAGAATTGTTATAGACAGTTGGGATAAAAATCTAATAGAATTAAATAATGATTTTATTAAAACAAAAGTCAAAGAACAAAATACAAACGATTTAAAATACTTATTAGATTCTTATAAAATTTGTCTCGAACAAATAGATATTGTACTTGAACAATTACTAAAATTAAATGAGTACCAATTAGTTTTAGAAAAATCTAAATTTACCTCTGACGAATTATTCGAAAAATATGATAGACTTATTTTCAACAGTATTGATGAAAAGGAATACTTTGCTTTTTGGAAAATGTACGAAGGTGAGATTCTTCCTGAGAATTATTTAAAAATATATTTTAATCATAATGAAGATAATTATGAGGAGTTAAAAAATTGGTTATTGTCAAACAAAATATCGAATGAAGATGCAAAAAAAATTCTGTTTTCAGTTATCAAACAATTAAAAACAATTGATGACCGTTTTGACTTTTATACTTTATATAATTGTATTAAATCAATTATAACTATTGATAAAGAATGCACTACCTCATTAATCTCTTTGCAAAACCCTTGCATCTCTTTAATTTTATGGCACCTACAAATTGATCATGATTTAGATTTTGAAATATTAAAAGGAAAATTCATATACTTTAAGCCAAAAGATCAGGTGAGCATTTTCAAAAGGCTATTCTATTTAAAACGCAATCAACAAATTGATTTCGATATAGAAAAACTTGATGAGATTTTAAGGGCAGACTTGGACCTGTATTTAGCGAATGAGAAGTTCAATAACGATTTTGTACTCGATATTTCTACTCATATAATAATTGAATGCTTAAAGTCTTATGTAAAAACAGGAGACTTTATTTTTGAGAGTAAATTGATTCTAGAGGACTTAGGGAATAATAGAAATAAAAAATTCAAAATTGAACATTATTTTGATAAATGCGAAGGTAGATTAACTCCCTATTGGGATTGGAAAAAGAAAGGGGAGATTTCAAAAATTACAACTAATTCGAACGGGAAAACATTCGAGTTTTTTAAAGTAGAATTTGAGTATGACCAAAATATAGTTGAATCTTTAAAAAAACTACCTTTTAAAAAGAGGAAATATTACCCTAACAAACAGTATTGGGGTGTTTCATTAAGTTGCGAAACTGAATTATTTCAGATTGCTGCCAACCACAGATTATTTTTTAACCTCCCCAATAAACGGCATTATGAAAACAATGTACATTTAGTAAAATTCACAAGAAACACGGATAAAGATAGTTGGAAGAAAAATATTCCAAATGGTATAGTTTTTTGTGAAGGAAGAAAAGCTAAAAAGGAACATAACAAATTCAAAAAAGAATTTTGGTGGTGTGCGAATCAAGAATGTTTTGAAAATTGCGTTCAAGATCACTCAAATGAAAAAAACTCTCAGGAATCAGAAGAAAATGTTTGGGATCAATACACTTTTTTAGATTTCCTAAGAATCCTAAATATTAGTGTAGATGAAGAAAATGGTTTTGACCAAATAAAAGATGGTAAGTATTACAAGCTCTTAGGTCATTTGAATGCATTTAATAGACTGTTAGAAAAACTATACTGCACAGAATGTAATAAATTAATCTATCCAAAAGACACCTCACACTTTGCTTTATTTAGAGATGTCAGATTTTATTGTATAGAGGATAATTGCTCTAAAAAACATGAAGAAATCTATTTAACTAATTGTTTATATGGCGAATGTAAAACTATAATTGATAGTAGAGTTTCAAAAAGGTGTAAACACGGTCTTTTCATTTGTCATAATTGCGGCAGTTGTTGTTCAGAAGATTCGTTCAAACGAAGATTGGCGAAATTAAATAATGGAGGTGGTTATGTTCATGAAGGATTAATAGAAAATGTTGAAAGACAAAATGGACACTTAGAGAAGAAGGAATATTATTGTTACAAGTGTTCAGATATGATGACAGAAATAAATGAAAACACTTATCATTGCAAAGAATGTAATGTTGAATATGATTTAAAAAAGTTTAAATGGCTTAATAAAAAGTGGACACAAACTAATCGAAGAAGAGAGGATTATCCAATTTATCAGCAGAACGGAAATAATAACGAAGAAGATGATTTTCTATTATGAAATAAAAAAATAAAATTCTAGAATAAAGAACTGAGGCAATAAACAAGCAATTATTCAATGCTATGTTGTGTTCACTTCCGAAAGTACTATTTATTTTTAAAATTAGTTGCTTAACCACGCAACTACCATATACACAAACGTTGGCTGTAATTTGAGACCGAAGCAACATTGAGAAAAAGAAAGAAAATTTTATTAAGTCTATTAACGATTTTAATTCTTGGGTTTTTAATCCCACAGAATTTAAAAATGCCAGTTAATAGAGCAACTAAATCTGACTATAATTCAAAATCATTTTGGTTTTTTCCTTGGGGAAAATCTGTAACACATAAAGGAGTTGATATTTTTGCTAAAAAAGGAACTGAAATTAACTCTTCTACTTCAGGATTCGTAATTTATTCTGGAGAAATAAGTATAGGAGGGAAGTTTGTTTTAGTACTTGGACCAAAATGGCGATTACATTATTACGCTCATCTGAATGAATTAAAAACGTCTTCTTTTTCTTTTGTAAATAAAAACTCGATAATAGGAACTGTCGGAACAAGTGGAAATGCTGCTGGAAAATCACCACATCTACACTATTCAATTTTGACAATGATTCCTTATGTTTGGAAAATTGATTCGGACAAACAAGGCTGGAAAAAAATGTTTTATTTAAATCCGATTGAATATCTCGAAAACTGAAATAAAAACTTCAGCCAACACCGGTAACGGTTGCACGAGCTACTAAAAACATAAACAATAACTTAATGGTGAATTATAAAATAAAAGGCTCTATGTTCATGGTACATTCCAACTCATTTTATAATACTGCATTGCATGCATTATGTGCACAACTAGTTTAATTTATGTTTTATACTTTTGAAATACTTTTAGGAGTTAAATAAATAGTTTTGGTTTTGCAGTTTGATGAAAGAAAAAGTATTTGAATAAAAAAAATGACCTGGAATGAATAGTACATATGAATATGCATTACCTACTGACTATATGTGGTTTAAAATGATATTAGAAACATTTAAAAATCAAACTAGTAAAAATGATCCTTTTGGTTATTTGATGCATCAATTCAAAATTAGAAGAGATGATTATGATGAGTGTTATTTTTATAATCAATGTAAGGAACATGCAATTGTCTTAAAACAAGCTTTTGAAGTTATCCTAGATAACAAATGTCAATTACCAAGCTTCACAACAGATATAATAGAACAAGTTTATAAATGTGAATTCGTGTTTGGACATGATAAAAATATTGAATTTTGGATGTTTGAAGAGAAAATTCTATTAATAGAAGTAAAAGACTTTGATAATATTCTTAATGCTTTAGAAAGGTTAATAACTGGTTGTAAGCCGGACTATTTTACTCATTTAGATTCTATTCGATTAGAACAATCTAAAAAACATTCTTTTAGGTTAGTAGGTTATTATAAAAATCAAGATAAATTGAAGGACTTAAGGAAAAGTCTAATAAATAAAGGATTTATTTCTAAAAATACAAAATTAGCAATTTTTAAAAGAATATTTAGTGGTGAGGAAATCAAAACTAGAGTTGTTTGGATTTCCAATACTTCAGAGTTGGGATACTTCATAAAGCAACTAAATAAGTCAGAATTAGTTGAAGATTTGAAACAAGAGCATTGGATTATCACTCTAAAGTGTTTTGAAGATAAAAATGGTAATTCTTTTAAACGAACAACTTTACATGGCTCAAAAATACCTGCAAACAAAAATAAAATAGATTCAGCACTTAAAACTCTCATGTAAGACTCTACTCTTCTAATTATTTTTAATTTTTTATTCCTGTAAAAAAATATTTATTTCCATAGTTATTACTTTTTCCTAGCACTCTACACTCTACACCCAGCTCTATGTTTTTGTTGTTAACACTTATAAATCAGGTGTTTACGTTATGTTTGTGTCTTAATTTTAAATATAAACATAATGAAAGAAAGTAATGTAAAGAGTTTTTTAACTCTACAAGAAATGTTAGAAATGAAAAAAAATAGACCTAAGCCAAAGTATCTATTTAGTGGGGTAAAAGAAAAATCATTTGGTTTAATTTTTGGACCCAGTAAAAGTGGAAAAACAATTTTTTGCGAAAATTTAGCCATGAGTCTTGCTTGCGGTATGAATGAGTTTTTTGGCTATACTCTTGATGGGATACCTAAAAAAGTTCTTTTTGTTGGATTAGAGGAATTTTGGGAGAATCGTGTTGAGAGAAATGAAAAACAATTTGATGTATTAAGCGAAAACGACCAAAACCTTGTTGCTAAAAACTATTTGTTTCAGTCAACAAAATTTACTAACAAAATTTACAAAGATCAAGATTGGCAAGATCTCAAAAAAATGATAACGGATTCAAAAGCAGAGATCGTGTTTATTGATAGTATTACTAGAATGAATCCAGGTAAGCTAGAAAATAGTGCGGATGCAGAAAAAGTTATGCAAAAGCTAAGAGAGATATGCTACAGCACTGGTGTAACGCTTATTTGTATACATCACACACCTAAAATGGGTGATAACATAATTAATATGGACAGCATCAAAGGAAGTTCTGTATTTGCTCAAGAGTCAGATTTCGCAATTGCAGTTACACAAACACCTAAAAAAAACAGATATGTAAAAAATGTTTTTTTTAGATATGCTCCTGATAATGATGACACAGTAAAAGAGTTTTCTATTGATTCATCTACTTGGTTAAATTTTTTTAAGGATGTAAGTGAAACGGAATTAATTAATAGAAAAGATAGAAGAAAAAATGATAGTAATAGAGGATTAGTTATTGAATTTTTGAATCAAAATACATCTAATACTTATAAAACCAATGAATTGGTTTCTTATATAACATCTCAAACTTCAGTAAAAGAAAGGCAAGCGAAAACTTATTTGAGTGATTTAGTAAATGAAAGTAAAATAATCAACCCTTCATATGGTCATTATGCTTCAACTAAATTTATAGATAAAAATAAGGAGATAGATGAAAAATAAAGGAATTATATACAGGGTAACCCATAAAGAGAGCGGAAAGGTTTATGTTGGCGCATCAACTAAAAGCATAGAAGAAAGAAAAAAAGACCATATTAAAAAATCTAAAAAAGCAAAAAGCTATGCATTTCAACAAGCGATTGCAACTCATGGACCAGAAGCTTTCAAGTGGGAACAGATTGATACTGCTAATAATGTTGATGAATTAGCTCAAAAGGAAAAAGAATATATTTTAAAGTATAATTCTAAAAATGAAGGATATAATACTGATGGAGGAGGAGGATTTCCGAAGAAAGTCTATCAATATTCATTAGTAAGCGGACAATTAGTCTGTCAATATAGTTCTTTGCAGAGTGCAGGCAATGCAGTGAATGCAGTTAAGTCTGCTATAGGTAAAGCTTGCAATAGTAATAGTAAAACTTGTAAAGGCTATGTTTGGTCTTATTCCTCTACTTTTCCAAAACACATTAATGATAATAGAACAAAAGTAGTCCAACAATTTAGTTTAAAAGGTCAGTTTATCAATGAATATAAATCTGTATCGGAAGCTTCAAAAGAAACAAACTGCAACAAAACAAGTATTTCGAAAGTTTGCAGAGGCGAGCGGAAGAGTTGTGGAAATTTTTGTTGGAAATATAAATAGTAATTATAAAAAGGGTGGTTTTTCCATCCTTTTTTATTTCTTTCTCTATCTAGATTAAATTTCAATTTACTTTCTTACATTTAACGTTTAAAAATTGTAAAAATAATAGTACTTATCAGCACGTAGACAAACATAATTAGTGATAAACATGAAACTTATAAGTTGAATATAGTCACAAATAAAAAATATACAAATCAACTGAAGCAAACGCTCACTTAATTAACTTACAAATTATAGTGATAAGTACAAAGAAAATGAGATTATATGACAGGAGAACAAATCAAAGCTTTGGAAGGCAGGTTGTGGAAAGCAGCAGA
>ERZ1048068.1121-NODE-1121-length-21455-cov-9.423318_pt1 | contig 21455 bp, 18 predicted proteins | sample MGYA00383098_ERZ1048068 | MGnify/ENA primary metagenome ERZ1048068 (study PRJEB29581, sample SAMEA5548368) | metagenome | biome: marine; feature: coastal; material: water | depth 1 m | study: Short-term variability in the microbial, nano- and picoplankton... | reverse complement strand
GCAAGCAGTTGACCAGGTCATCTGGGAGCACAGCTTTAAATTTCGGTGAATCTCAGGGGACTGTAACTAATAAAGATTATGTTCACAAGGTTTCATTGAGTGTTAAGGAACTGAAGGAGTCTAGAGTTGCTCTCAAAATACTTAGATACGTCAAAGTCTATGATGAGGTAGTCTAATATAATATTTTAGATGAGACATAACAATTGATTGCTATATTGTCAAAGATTATATTGAATAAACAGAATAAATGAGTTTGAATCACAGTCTTTGTTACTTGATTTTGACTCTTGAATTTGCACTTTAAACAATGTTCAGCGGAATAATAGAAACCATAGCCATCCTCACTAAAAAGGAAACTGAGGGTACAAATGTGCACTTCACTTTTAGCAGTAAATTTAGCTCGGAACTGAAGGTAGACCAGAGCATCGCTCACAATGGAGTATGCCTTACTGTGACCGAGATCAACGGAGATGAATACAAAGTGACTGCCATTGAAGAGACGCTTCGTCTTACGAACCTGGGTAACCTTGTGGTAGGTAATAAAGTCAACTTTGAGCGATGCATTAGAATGAATGATCGTCTAGATGGTCACATAGTGCAAGGACATGTGGATGGTAAAGCTACTGTACTTTCGGTCAGAGACAAAGACGGGAGTTGGGAATACGAGTTTGAACTAGATGCTAATTTTGGAGATATTAATACACACGCTCCTGAGAAGCTAATCATACATAAAGGCTCAATTACGATCAACGGCACTAGCCTTACGGTAACACACGTTGAAGGTCGTAGATTTGGTGTGGCAATCATCCCTTATACCTATGAGCATACGAGTTTTCATATACTTCAAGTGGGAGACACCGTCAATATTGAGCTAGATGTGCTAGGTAAGTACGTAGCGAGGTTGACAACGTAGGCATCTCACTTCAAAAGATTTTTCATTTCGTTTTTACTACTCAGCAATTACTACTTATACATTTAAAGAAACCTACCTTTGCAGTATGAAATTTCTTAAATATGTAGGTATATTTATTCTTTTTGTTGTTGCTGCAATTTTTGGAATGACATTACTAGCTCCTGATGAAGTTAGTTTTCGAGTCAATTATGATATTAATGCACCAATCGAGCGTGTTTATAAGGCTACAACTAATCATACAGAGTTTAAACACTGGATAAGCGGAGTAGAAGCTACGCGACAAATAGAAGGAGAAGGTGTAGCCTCTGGTGCATCTTATGATCTCACCTTTGCTGGTGAGGGAAATATGGTGATGCGACATAAAGCGAAAGTCGTAGAACCAAACGCGAGATACGCATATATGGGTACCGTAAAAGATTTTATGGAGGTTAGTTCAGATACAAAATATATCGCACTAGATAGTGCAAATACTAGGCTTACTACCAAAATATCAATGAAGACCCTCAGCAATAAAATGAAGGTCTTTATGTATTCAAAAGAAACACATATTAAAAATGCAACTCAAAACTATGAAAGGTTAAGGGACTATCTTGTGAATGAGTAATGAGAGTTAGGCTATTTTAACCCATTCTTTGTTCCCGTTTCGGTATCTCATATACTGTTTCAAGTTTTCAAATGAGTCCAAAGAAGAGTCTTCTTTAAGTATTTCGATAATCGCCTCTCTTGCAGTTTCTGCTATATGAGCATCATTACTTAAAGAGGCGAGTTTCAATTGATCTAGACCGCTCTGTCGGGTACCAGCAATATCTCCAAATCCACGAAGCTGCATATCTATTTCACTCAAGTCAAATCCACTAGTCGTACTTACCATGGCTTTTAGTCGTGTTGTTGCATTTTTACTAAGCTTTTTACTACTTAATAGTACGCAGTAGCTTTGCTCTGCTCCTCGACCAACTCTACCTCTAAGCTGGTGCAATTGTGAGAGTCCAAATTTTTCCGCACTTTCTATAACCATGATGCTGGCATTTGGCACATTAATACCTACTTCTATGACAGTGGTGCTTACGAGTATATGAGTCTTCCCATCCGCAAAGTCTTTCATCTTGGATTCTTTATCCGCTGGTTTCATTTTACCATGTAGCATTTCTACTTGATATTCTGGTCTAGGGAAAAATTCTAAGAGTTTGTCGTAGCCATTGTTTAAGTCTTTGTAATGAAGTTTCTCACTTTCTTCTATGAGCGGGTAGACTACATAGGCTTGTCTCCCTTTTTGAATCTCAGATTTGATAAATTCCCATACTTTTTCCCTAGCAAAGCCAAATCGATGAGCTGTTTTGATTGCCTTCCGTCCAGCGGGCATCTCATCTATAACACTATAGTCTAAGTCACCATAGACGCTCATAGCCAAGGTGCGAGGAATAGGTGTAGCAGTCATCACTAGTACGTGTGGGTTTTCCTTTCCTTTGCTTTGTAGTTTTGCTCGCTGTGCTACGCCGAATCGATGTTGCTCATCAATAATCACCAGTCCTAGATTCTCAAATTGTACTACATCTTCTATCAGAGCGTGTGTCCCGATAAGGAGCTTGATAGTGCCAGATTGGAGTTTTTCGTGAAGTATCCTTCGATCTTTTACACCTGTAGAACCAGTAAGTAATCCTATCTTTATTCCAATCTTCTCTGCAAATTCTCGTAATCCAATGAAGTGTTGTATTGCTAGGATCTCTGTAGGAGCCATGAGACTAGCTTGATATCCATTATCTACTGCCATGAGTACAGCTAGAAAAGCCACAATAGTCTTACCGCTTCCCACATCTCCTTGGAGCAATCTGTTCATCTGATTGCCAGAGACTAGATCTGTTTTTATCTCTTTGAGAACTCTATTTTGTGCGTTAGTAAGACTGAACGGTAAAACCTCTTTGCAAAACTTTGCGAACAGTGTATTATTATTTCCAAAGGCGATGCCTTTTTCATTTTCAGTTCTTTTAACCTTTTGACGTATGAAAGGAAGTTGTAAAAGAAAAAGTTCCTCAAACTTAAATCGGTAACTGCTTGCATCAATATGCCGGCTAGTTGGCGGCTGATGGATAAATCGAAAGGCTTTATTTCCCGTGACTAGTTTGTATTTATCACACAGCTGAGCGTTGAATATTTCAGGAATCTCATATTCTGGATGCTTTATAATATTGTCCACTACAAGTCGTATAGCTTTGCTGTCTATTCGTCTATTTTTCATCTGCTCTGTGGTATGATATACAGCTTCTAATGGTGCAGATTTAGAACGAGTAGCTATGCTTTCCATTTCTGGATGAGACATATTTACTTTACCATTATAAAAGGTAGGCTTGCCAAATATGACAATTTCTTCTCCAATTTTAATATTGCTTTTGATCCATTTTATCCCTCGAAACCAAAGCAGTTCCATTTCAGATTCTCCGTCGTGAAAATATGCAATTAGTCTAGTTTTACGTTGTGGCCCTACCTCTTCTACGTGCTTTATTTTACCCTTGAGTTGGATGTATGAAGACTGATGGTCTATTTCACTGATTTTGTAATATTGAGATCGGTCTACATATCGAAAAGGAAAATGAAGCAGAACATCTTGAAAAGTAAATAAACCCAATTCCTTTCTTAAGACCTCAGCTCTTACTTGGCCTACCCCTTTAAGGAATTTGATGTCGGTATTGAGAAACTTATTCAAGGGAAAAAGTACTTACTAATAAATGCTCCAAGTTCCATCATCATAGCTATTCCCACGTGCACAATAATACCGCCTACTATAGATCTGCTGTAATATGTCACTATACCTAACAAGCTTCCACCAAAGAATGAAGATATCAGTTCACCCATAGGTTTGTTCCAATGGATTACAAAATATACATACGCCATAGGGATGATAGCTCTTGGTCCTACGATACCAACAAAAGCTAAAATCATAAATCCACGAAAAAAGAATTCGATACTAAAGAAGTCTAATCCATATAAGAATTCGTAAAGAGCAAAGTGTTTCAAATGACTAGCACTGGCGAAGTCTAGTGTGTCAAATTTTTGCACTCGCGGATATGAGGTAAGAAAATCTGCCTGCGTGCTTGCTGCTATGATGAGTGGCACCATAAGAAGAAGCATTATAAAATATGGCTTAGTGTCGAACCCGTTCAGCGTAAAACCATAAAACGGCTGTGTTTTGCGGTCTGTTAAAAACCAGTAACACCAAATCGTAATGAAAACAAAACCACCCCTGATAATAGTCCCAATAATACTCTTGAGCCAGTCTAAATGTTGGTAAGTGAAGTTGTCACTTATAAAATCATTGATGATAAATGTTAAACTGCTTCTATAAGCAAATACAGCACCTGCAAAGATTGCCAAAAACCAGAAGCGAGATTTGGACCAATTCGTCCAGTCCTTATGAAATATACTGCTCATTAGATAACCGAACAGAATAGGTATAGTGTAAAGGGCCAAATGAAAAGAAAACCTATACTCTGCAAAGTATGCTTTATACCACAAGTCGGTAAGTAGAGATAAACTACCCCAATTTGAATCGATGTATTTGTAGTATCTAAAGAAGCAAAATGCGATTAAGCATATAAAGCCTACTATTAATTCACCCCAACTAAAATGGTTACGATAAAAATCCTTGAGGTATGTGATGATTTTTTTCAACGATAATTCAAAAAGACAATATTAAAGCAAAGTAGCGAAAGATATAGTCTCCGTTTAAACTACTTCAGTTTGAAGCATAAAAAGACTGTTTTAGTGTATTATTTTTTAGATTACTTAGTAGTTAAATGCCAGTCAATTATTTGTTTATAGATATTACAGATTTGACCAATAGAATCTGTCCAATTCGCGAACATAAGGTTGTATTCAGCGATGATTTCAGTACAATTTAAATTCTGAATAGAGAAGATGTATGGCTCAAATTGAGTTGATTTTATGAGTGCTAAGATGTCTTTTTGATGCATAGTTGATCTCAAGAAAACAATAAATCTTTCATCAGAGCTAGAAATTTTAAAACGTTTTCTGTTTCCAAAAAAGAATATGATGAAGTTACTTCTTGTTTCTATTTTAAAATCAAGTGGTTCCATATTTTCAGGGAATCGACAGTAAGCTTTGCCTATAGCTATTGTTCCTAAATCGTTGCTGATAGTGATTTCAATTTCTTCATGTCTAGTTTTAAATGTGTACAAGATATTAGGGCTTCTTACACCCATACCTACTTTAATCACCTTATCTTTTATTGTTAAAGTAGCATTCTCTCTTTCAGCTATCTCTTTTAGAAAATCAATTTTTTAAGAAACCAAAGTTATGCAATTCCACAAGGACAAATTTTCGCGAAGCTGTTTTAATAAAAACTCTGTAAGCCAAGAACTTAAAAAGTTATCCCAATTACTGTGCAAAAGCATAAGTGAAAAACTAGTCATAAAAGAGTCGAATTGTTTTATACTTGTGATGAGTAGAGAAGGCAATCAAATTGCCCGATTTTACTGATTTACTATTTAACGAATCAATAAACACTAAGCCTTGCCTCAATTCTCACACCTACATTGCCATAGTCAGTTTTCCCTTCTAGATGGAGCTTCTCCCATAGACGACATGTTTGCCAAAGCCAAAGCGGATGGACAGCGTGCAGTAGCTCTTACGGATCACGGCAACATGTTCGGAGCATTCAAGTTTGTGAATGCCGGTAAAAAACATGGTGTGAAACCCATAGTTGGATGCGAATTTTATTTGGTAGAGGACCGATTTAAAAGATCTTTCGTAGGAGATACCAAAGACAAGCGATACCATCAATTGGTATTGGCTAAAAATCAAAAAGGATATCAGAACCTCTCGTTGCTCTGCTCCTTAGGTTTTATTGAGGGTTTATATGGAAAGTTTCCGCGTATAGACCGTGAGCTGCTCAAAAAACATAGTGAAGGGTTGATAGCTACTTCTTGTTGTATAGGAGCAGAGATACCGCAAGCAATCCTATTCAAAGGTGAAAAAGAAGCTGAGCGATTGCTCAAAGAATACATTGACATATTTGGGGAGGATTACTACATAGAACTTCAACGTCACGGTATTCAGAATATTGATGGTACAGGAATGAGTCAGGAAGATGTGAATCAAGTCCTTATTAAACTGGCTAATAAGTATGATCTAAAAGTTATAGCTACTAATGACTCTCACTACATGGAAGAAGATGATGCATTGCCGCATGACATCCTTTTATGTGTAAATACAGGTTCAAGATTATCTGATCCAAAAGGGTATGGAAAAGGAATGCGTTTTGCTTTCCCTAATAATGAGTTTTTCTTCAAAAATCAACAGCAAATGGAGCAGACATTTGCAGACATACCAGTAGCATTAGATAATACGAACATCATTGTAGATAGCATAGAGACACCAGAACTAGCACGTGACGTTCTCTTGCCTAATTTTACTATGCCTCCAGAGTTTAAGACTCAGGATGACTATCTCAAGTTTTTGACTTTCGAAGGATCGAAAAAAAGGTATCCAAATATGACTTCGGAAACGGAAGAACGATTACTATTCGAACTTTCCGTTATCAAGGATTCTGGTTATCCAGGTTACTTCTTGATTGTACAAGACTTTACTAGCGTAGCACGTGATATGGGAGTATCCGTAGGGCCAGGGCGTGGATCTGCCGCCGGAAGTGCTGTAGCATACTGCTTAGGAATCACCAATGTAGATCCGATAGCGTACGACTTGCTTTTTGAGCGTTTCTTGAATCCAGAGCGTGTTTCTCTGCCGGATATTGATATCGATTTTGATGATGAAGGGAGACAAAGCGTTATAGACTATGTTGTAGAGAAGTATGGTCAGCGACAAGTAGCTCAGATTATTACTTATGGTAGTATGGCTGCTAGATCTAGTATCAAAGATGTAGGGCGTGTGATGGATGTACCCCTTCACGAGGTGAATTTAGTTACCAAGTCATTTCCTGATCACCTCAGTGCAAATCTGAATAAAGTGCTGGCTCCCGATGGAATACAGCCAAAGCTTAAAGGAGCTATGAATAGCGACCAAGTGCGAGCTGCAGAAGAATTCAGAGAGAAGGCTACCAAAGAAGACGAAATTGGTGAGATGATTCGCACCGCAAAGCGATTAGAAGGTTCTGTACGAAATACAGGAATCCATGCGTGTGGAGTCATTATCACTCCTGATGATATCACCAAGTATGTGCCTGTGACCACTGCAAAGGATTCAGATCTATTGGTTACTCAATATGACAATAGTGTCGTTGAAGATGCAGGTCTTCTGAAAATGGATTTCTTGGGATTAAAGACGCTCACCATCATCAAGGATGCTGTTAAGATTGTAAAGGATCGACACAATGTGGAAATTATCCCTGATGATATTCCACTTGATGATAAAAAGACATTGGAGCTGTTCTCCAAAGGGAATACAAATGGCGTGTTCCAGTTTGAGAGTCCTGGAATGCAAAAGCACTTGAAGGCTCTAAAGCCAGACAAATTTGAGGACCTGATTGCTATGAACGCTTTGTATCGCCCAGGACCAATGGAATACATCAAAGATTTCGTGGAGCGTAAACACGGACGTCAGGAGATTAAGTATGATTTGGAAGATATGGAGGAATATCTCAAGGATACATACGGTATTACAGTATATCAAGAGCAAGTGATGCTTCTATCACAGAAACTTGCTGGATTTACCAAAGGTCAAGCAGATAGTTTGCGTAAAGCTATGGGAAAGAAGAAAATTGAGGAGATGAATAAACTCTTTGATCTATTCATCTCGCAAGGAACTGAAAGAGGGCATGAAGAAGATATTCTTAAAAAAGTATGGAAGGATTGGGAGGCTTTTGCATCATACGCATTTAATAAAAGTCACAGTACGTGCTACGCATACCTTGCATTTCATACAGGCTATTTGAAAGCACATTATCCTGCTGAATTTATGGCATCTGTACTTACACATAATATGAGAGATATTAAGAAGGTGAGTTTCTTTATGGATGAGTGTAAATGGATGGGTATAGACATAAAAGGACCAAGTGTGAATGAGAGTGAGCAGAAATTTAGTGTAAATAAAGAAGGAGCTATTCGCTTTGGACTAGCAGCCATAAAAGGAGTGGGAGGGACTGCAGCAGAGGAAATCATCCGTGAACGAAAAGAAAACGGCGGTTATGAGAGCATCTTTGAGATTTGTAAAAGAGCAAATCAAAGAGTGGTGAACAAAAAATCATTGGAGAACTTAGCTATAGCTGGTGCGTTTGATGAATTTGAAATCAACCGCAGTGCATATGTCACTGATCTAGGTTCTGGGAAAGGAATAGATTTAGCCGTAAAGTTTGGCAATCAAGTTCAGAATGACGCATTGAGTAATCAAGCATCTCTATTTGGAGATGCAGGTAGTCTCGAAGTTACAGAGCCTGAACTACCAAATGTGGAGCCGTGGACGCTTATGGAGAAGCTGCAACGTGAGAAAGAACTAGTTGGGATTTATATTTCTGGTCATCCTTTGAACAATTACAAATTTGAAATTGAGCATTTTACAACACATACGCTAAGTGAGATAGAAGAATTGGGGTTGAAACTTATGGATGCGGATATAAAACTAGCAGGTTTGATTACCACTGTGAGAGATGCTGTGTCTAAGACAGGAAAGCCATTTTGTATTTTTACAGTGGAAGATTTCAGTGGCACCCGAGAGTTTGCCCTTTTTGGAGAAGACTATACCAAGTTTAAACCTTGGATAGAGCTTAGTGCTCAAATTTTTATTTCAGCAAAAGGGAATCAAAGTTACCGTGACCCAGAAAAATTAGATGTAAGGCTTCAGAGTATTTCTTTTTTAGAAGACACAGTGGACAGTCAACTGAAAAAAGTTACCATCAATCTCAATGCAGCAGAAGTAGATGAGGTATTGATGACCAATATTTTTGATTTAGTAGATGAACGAGGTAAGGTTAAACTGGCCTTTAAAATCACAAGTTCTGATAAGCAGCAAGTCAAGGCTACCTCATCTAGGTACAAATTGAAGATGGATGAGATAACTAAGAAAAAGCTAGAAGGTCTGGGTCTTGACTTTAGATTTAACTAAACTTTGTTAAAGTGAATTTAGAAATTTAGCTTTTCCTTTATCCAATATGTGGTGTCTATATTCTCCTCATCAATTACTGCATATTTATATAACCAAGGACCAAGGTCTTCTGTAACACATATTTCATATAGAGGATTGCTATCCAAAGCCCCACAGTCAATGGTTTGCCTTCGCAATACTTTTTTAGATGAAGAGCTATGGTAAAGAGGGCCGCCGAATGATCTTCCACAAAAAGTATGAAAAATGTTACATACTTTTACAAAGAATATAGCTATTAGAATTGATGACAGCAGTGCTGTTGAGCGTTTTGCGAATGACCATTTTTCTGTTTTGCTGTAAGAGTAAATCAGTATCGATATAGATTATGGTACAAGTACCACCCATACATTCAAGAAGGACTCAAAGATGGCGTGTGATTTAAAGGCTAATCCTATCCACCCAAAAAGCTACGAACGCAGAAAGTAGATTCCTAGAATACTTGCAGAAACATAGCTCCAGAGTTTCAATTGCTTGATATTAGCACTCTACTCATATTTCATTCCAAAACTAACCATTTCAGTATAGTCCACTGGCACATCAAACTCTACACCTACTACTTTTAAGGTTACTTCTCCCACGTATTGTACCTCAAGACTTTTGTCAAGAAAACTCTTCAATGCATTTTTTAGAAATCCTTTATTTTCATTAAGTAATCTCTGCGGATTAAAGGAAAAGTTAACGGGCACAGTGAAGTCACTATATTTAGGAACTTCAATAGATTGGTTTTGGTCTATCTCCGTTACTTCTACGCCATTTACTATAATTTTCACATTGGAATGGGTCAGTGTACCAGAGATGTCATTCGGATTATTATAAATAGCTTTCCCACTCATCACTATTTTGGTTTTATTGGCAGATACTATTTTTAAGTTTTCTAGATTTTCAAAACTAGGAGCCGAAGGCTTACTACATCTGATGGTAAAAAACAACATGACAATCGATAAAGAGCTGAGTCCCCAATTTTTCATTTTATGATTTTTTGATTAATTTTAACCCAAACTAACGGATATTAAATAATTATGGAAAAGGCTTTCGGTAAAATTTTATTGGCATTTGACAATAGTCAAGCTGCCTTATCTGCATTGCAAAGTGCATATGGTGTTTCTACTAAATTTGGATCTCAGATTACTGCTCTTGTTGTCAAAGGGAAAGATTCAGACCCTGAAGAATGTAAATCTGTATTAGATGATTTTGCCAACGAACGAGGTATAGAAATTGCAATAGAAGAACGCTCAGGGAATGTACACGATGAAATTATTAAGCTCGAAAAGTCTGGTGACTTTGAAATGATATTAATAGGCTCACACGGCACTAGTGGTTGGAAAAAGTTTCTAGTAGGTAGTAATGCATTCAAAGTCGTAAGTGATTCCACGTGTCCTGTAATTACTGTAACTGCAAAGGCCTCATCTCCTGAACTCAATAATATTTTACTTCCAATTTCAGATTCTCGAAATACACGTCAGAAAATACCCTATTGTATAGCCATGGCGAAAGCTTTTGGTGCGACAGTACACATATTAGGGGCTTCTAAGAGTGAGTCTAATGAGACTAAAAAGCACGTTAATTCATACGTGAGACAAGCCAAAAACTTTTTATTAGAAAAAGGGGTGAAGTGCACTACCAAGGTAGAATTTGGAGAGAAAGTAGCAGATACTTGTATCTCTTATGGTGAAGCTATGTACGTAGGACTCATGGTGATCATGGCGGAGACAGAGAGCTCAGGCTTATTTATGGATTCTTACTCAGAACAGCTTGTAAACAAGAGTACAGTGCCTGTAATGTGCGTGCACGGAAAAGATACTAGACTTGCTGGAGCAGCAGGGTATTAAGTCAAATACCTTTGTCGCGAATCACTACTCCCGCAGCTGGCTGAGCTGTAGGCATTATAATGAGTTCGTTAATGTTTACGTGCCCAGGTCTACTTACTATAAACCATATTGCGTCTGCAATATCTTGAGCTACAAGATTTTCAAAACCATTGTAGACATTTGCAGCTTTTTCACTGTTTCCATCCATTCTTACAATTGAAAATTCTGTTTCTACTGCTCCAGGATTTACACTAGATACTTTTACTCCAGCTTCAGCCAATTCTCTGCGCATCGCTTTGTTTAAGGCGTCTACCATGTGCTTAGTTCCACAGTATACATTGCCGTTGGGATATACTTCTTTTCCTGCGATGGAGCCTATATTGACAATATGCCCTTTGGTTTCTTTCAGCAAAGGAATCATAGATTTCGTCACAAAGAGTAACCCTTTGATATTGGTATCTATCATCCTATTCCAATGGTCTATACTTCCATTCTCGATATTTTCGAGTCCAGCTGCTAGACCAGCATTATTTACCAATATATCTATGGATTTCCATTCATCGTCCAAGGATGAAATAAACTCTGCTACTTGTTCAGAATCTCGAACATCCAATGGCATGAGTTTAGTCTTTATCTGATATTTTTTCTTTAAGTATTCTGCCTGTTTATTGAGTCGTTCTTCTCTTCTTCCATTCAAAATGAGATCATATCCGTTTGAAGCAAGTGTCTCTGCGGTAGCTTCTCCTATTCCTGCAGTCGTTCCTGTGATTAAAGCTATTGGCATTATTTTCCTTTCCCTTTCAACATTTCAAGAATATCCTCATTACTCATAGTAAGCATACCGCTTTCGAGTATCTGTTTTACTTCAGCAGCCTTCGGGTCATTAGGGAATTCGGCCAGAAATTGATTGTAGTATTTTGAAGCTACATCGGTGTCTTTCAAATACTCCCAGCCTATGAATCCTGCTCTATAAAGTAGATTACCACGTTTTTCATACTCAGGAAAGTCATTTACTGCATTGTCTAAGCTTCCTACAGCATCTTGGAATCTTCCTACAGTTGTATATGCCATCGTTAGTTTTTCGTAATCAGTAACTTGTATATCTGAATTCGTTTTTATCTTGTCTTGATAGATGGTGATAATGTCTTGCCACTGTGCAGCAGTCGGCAGATCTTTGTCTAACAAGGTCGAGATAAGTTTATCTGATTCTGAGAATAAACTGTCTTTAGCGTACGATCTAGCTAAATTAATTGCGGCGTTTCGGTATCTTTCTGAGCTGTCATCTCTCTCGATGTAGCTGGTTAGTAGCTCTTTTGCTTTTGCAGTATTACCTTCAAAAAAATGATATTGACCAGCTGCGTATAAGAAACTGTTGGCTTCAGCATCGGTGTATTCTAATCCGTATGCTTCGTGTAGCTCAGCTAGTTTTTCTAAACCTTCTTCTGTGCTTACGTCTTCCGATTTTTCTAAATCTCTGATGTCAGCAAGCTTTTGTTCTTGGGACTTAGAGCAGCTAACAACGGTAAAAGCTAATAAACAAATTATTATGTATTTCATATTAGTATTGATTGGTTCGCAAAAGTACTAAGGTGCAAGCATTTTGAACTTTTATACCTAGATCTTTTACTTTTTTCTGAAATTCAGGGTTTTCGGTACCCGGGTTAAAAATGATACGATTAGGTTTCATTTGAATTATCCTATCGTAATAGTTTTCTTGAATAGTAGTATTCACATACAATATGATAGTGTCAATATCCATATCTGTAGGCCATTCATTTAGAATAGTCTGGTCACTGATGTTACCTTTTTTTATACCAAATAAAACGACTTCGTTACCGTAATCCCAGAGCATTTCTGTTACTATGTAAGCATACCTTCTTGGATTTGGAGAAGCACCTAATACAAGTGTTTTTTTACTCGGATGCATATCCCAAGTAATTAAAAGGAGAAATGTTCCTTATCTCAGCTTTCACAGTTTCTGACACATCTAGTTTCTCTACAAAAGCGGCAATTGATAGTTCATTGATACCGTCGTTGGTTCTAGTCAAATCCTTGAGGAGTTCATAAGCTCCTACTACCTTTTCTCGACGAAGTATGGTTTGTATAGCCTCAGCAGTTACAGCCCAATTATTGTTTAGATCAGCTTGAATAGCTTCATCGTTTAATATGAGTTTGCCCATTCCTTTTTCTAAGCTTTTCAATGCGATTAGGATGTGAGATAAAGGGACACCTACATTTCGAAGGACGGTACTATCGGTCAAATCACGCTGAAGGCGACTTATGGGTAATTTATTGCTCAAGTGGTCCAGTAATGCATTTGCAATACCAAGATTACCCTCTGCATTTTCGAAATCAATTGGGTTTACCTTGTGAGGCATGGCACTTGACCCCACTTCTCCCGCCACTATTTTTTGCTTGAAAAAATCCATGCTTATGTACTGCCAAATGTCCTTTGCAAAGTCCATAAGTATAATGTTGAGTCTTCTTAAGGCATCAAAAACTGCTGCCAATTGATCGTAGTGGTCTATCTGCGTGGTAGGGTAGCTTCTTACAAGGCCAAGATCTGCTACAAGTCTGTCTCCAAACTCTGGCCAGTCTACATTAGGAAAGGCAAGTCGATGGGCATTAAATGCTCCAGTAGCTCCTCCAAATTTTGCACTTATTGGTGTTTCAATAAGCGTATCTAGTTGTACTCTTATTCTCTCAGCGAATACAGCAAACTCTTTTCCTACTGTCGTTGGTGTAGCAGCTTGCCCGTGAGTTCTACTCAAAAGGGGGATGTTTTTCCATTGGTGAGCAAATGAAGCTATTTTTTCTAATATGTTTTTGTAGCCTGGTATCATCACTTCATCTATACCAAGTTGCAGGCTAAAAGGAATGGATGTATTGTTTACGTCTTGACTGGTGAGTCCAAAATGCACAAATTCACTAAACTCCTCTAATTCTGAACCTTTCAAGTTGTTCTTGATAAAATATTCTACGGCCTTTATGTCGTGGTTTGTTGTTTTTTCGATGTCCTTTATTTCCTGTGCATTCTCTTCGGAAAAATGAAGGTATAAATTTCTAAGCATCTGCTCGTTTTGCTCAGAGATACGAGGAAACTGAACAAGGTCAAGTTTAGATAGTGCTATGAAATATTCTACTTCAATCCATACTCGGTATTTGAAGAGGCCATACTCTGAGAAATATGGGGCAAGTTCGGATACTTTTCCGCGGTAACGGCCGTCTATTGGGCTTATTGCTGATAGTGGTGATAGCATTGTTCAAAGGTAGTTTTAACCTTTAATTCCCATATCTTTGGGGACTTAATTGTGAAAAACTAATTTTACTATGGACCAACAAAGCACTGCAAGAATGGAGTCATAAATACACTTGAATAACAATTTACATTGATTTAAATTCTAATTTCGATGTACAACCAATTTAAAAAATATAATTACCATATTATTCCTAAACTTAAGCTTTTTATCTTACAGCCAAGAAATCTGTGATAACGGTATTGATGATGAGGGTGATGATTTTATAGACTTAAACGACACTGCTGATTGCAATTGTGGTATTTTTCAAATTGAACCCTATCCCCTGATTCCAAACCCATCATTTGAAGACACATTTTGTTGTCCCTTTTTTTACAGCTCGTTAGTTTGTGCTAAAGATTGGATGCAAGCTTCACTTGCAACTTCAGATTATTTCAATACTTGTGGATTTATTGGAGATGCAGTCAATGTTGGAAGATTAGCACCAATACCTGTTTTTGGTGGTTCTGGATATGTCGGTTTTGTTGATGGTACAATTCCCTACACTTATAAGGAGTACATAGGGAATTGCCTCAGTGAAAAGTTGGAATCAGGCGTAGAGTATACGCAAGAGTTCTATTTGGCTCACGGTCAAGGACCCAATAACTTATCAATTTCTTTATTTGATAATGAACAATGTGGTAACCTCCCATTCGGAGGATTCGACTGTCCAGCTGGTATAAGTGGTTGGAGCGAATTAGCTATTGATACATTTAGTCTCTCTTTAAATCAATGGAACAAGGCGAAAATTACGTTTACTCCTGATAAGAATTATAATGCTGTTGATATTGGACTTTCCTGTTCACCTGTCAAACATCCTAACCAGAATACCCCCCCTACTACTATCTGGATCATCTGATTCTGAATAAAAGCGAACACTTTGATAAAGTGAATCTGAAAGTAGAAAATGATCCTTGTACAAAATCAGTTTCTTTATCTCATCAAAAAAAGGGTCATATCAAAGCAATGTGGTACCGAAATGGAATTGCCTTAACAGGTGAAAATAGGGATACTCTAAAATTGAATTACGGTGACTTTGGCTCATATGAGCTAATACTTGAATTTGATAGCTTTTATATCGTTTCCAAAAAATTTATTTTGGATGAATCATATGTTAAACTTTCACCCAAAGAAGATTAATGTCCAACCGATTTATCAGTGTACAATGTGTTCACTCCCGGAACAGATGGTTTTAACGATACTTGGAAAATAGACTTTGAAGGATTCTCTACTATCTCGGTAGAGATATTTAATCGTTGGGGTGGACTAGTCTATAAATACAACTTGCCACACGATGAAGACTGGAATAGGAGATTGCATAATAATGGTGAACTTTGCCCGAATGGAACGTATTTTTATATCCTTCAATTGACTAATCAGTATACCAATAATACTGAAAAAGTAAGTGGAAGCATTGAGTTCATATCAGACTAAAAGTTCCATTAATATATATAGTCAATACATTTACCTTTGCCCCAATGAGAATTATTACTTTTTTATTGGTCTTGACTTCTGTAGTGTCTCAAGCTCAGTTGAGACTTTCCGCAGAGCAGTTAGATTTTTCAGATGTTGTGACTACCTCGATTAAGGAGCTGTCAATGGACATCACCAATTCGTCTAACAGCCCGGTGTCCATTGCAGATGTTGTCGTATATAATGATGCATTTACCGTAGACTATTCAAATGCCGAGATTGCATCTGGAAGTACTACTAAATTAAAAGTGGTATTCTCTCCAACTCATAATATTATTCATAATACTGAAGCGATTATTCTAGTTTCAAATGGGAGCCAGTATAGTGTAGATTTGATTGGAGCGGGTAGGTATGAAGGAACTTATTATGCTGGAACATTTAATAAGAGCTATCAGGCACTAAAAGATGAATTAAAGACTATTCTAGCATCAGGATACACAAACTTAGGCTACAGTGCAGCACGTGATCGGATGTATGGCAATATTGATAATGTGAATGGAAAAGTGACTTGTGTCTATACTGGTAGAGTGGCTACTTTCAATACGCGTTCAGGAGCTAATAGTAGTAGTTTTAATTGCGAACATACTTGGCCACAGAGTCTATTTAGTAGCCGTGAGCCAGAGAGAGCTGACATACATCACTTGTTTCCTACAGATGTGAATAGCAATAGCAGACGAGGGAGTTTTCCATTTGGACTAGTAAGTAGTGCAACTTGGAGTGAAGGAGGGAGTAAGGTTGGCGGAGGAAAGTTTGAGCCTCGTGATGCTCAAAAAGGTGCAACAGCAAGAGCAATGATGTATTTTGCTATCCGTTATCAAGACTATAGTAATTTTATCGATGGACAAGAATCCATACTCAGAGAATGGCATAAGAACTATCCTCCTTTGGAATGGGATTCTACGCGTAATGCTAATATTTTCACATATCAGAAGAATCGGAACCCGTTTATTGATCATCCTGAATTCACAGAGCGTATTGGGAAAATAGGTGCAAATGATGTGGCACCTGAAATTAAAAGTGCTGAGGTAAGCGTATCTAGTATTGATTTTTTGACTGTGAAGCCTGCAGATCAAAGAACAGTTTACCTTGTCAATTCTGGCAATACGGACCTCACAGGAATAGGAAATATTACCACTAAGAATGGAGATTTGAAAGTGATTGATTTCTCGTCAAGCGTAAAAGTGGGAGAAGCGTTGGCTTTGATAATCGGTTTCAGCGGTTTGACTCCAGGGTCTTATGAAGATGAGCTTCAGATAGATTTAAACACCCAAATAGGGGAGTCAATTTCGGTGCCTGTAACTTTCAACTTAGTCGCTTCCAATATTGAAAGAGAAGTAATCAGTAAGTTTTTCTCTTTCTATAATAGCGTTGAAAAAAGCTTAACACTAAGAAATGTCCCTCATTCCATTAAAGAGGTAAGTATTTACAGTATAAATGGTAGATGTATCGAATTAGACGATATAAGTTCTTCATTTACCGATATTCCATTCAGAGGTTATTCTAGTGGCCTTTACTTCGTTATAATAAAAACTGAAAATAAGATTTTGACGTCTCGTTTTTTGGTGGACTAATTACATTTTAGAAGTAAATAAAAATTAAATATGCATTTTTTTAAGGTCGTCTTAGCGTCAGCTTTGGGATATTTTTTGGCAGCAGCGTTGCTTATTGGTATCGTAGTGTTTGCTATTTTAGGGATAGCAGCGAATAGTACTCCTGAGGTGAAAATCCCAAGTAATGGAGTCCTCAATATGAAATTAAACTATCCACTCCAGGATAGGGCCAATAATGATGAACTTACAGTAGCACTTTCAGCCTTGGACCCGAGTGGGAGCCTGCCTGTAGGTCTCAACGATATATTGCATAGTATCGAGAGTGCTAAATCAGATGACAACATAAAAGGAATCATTTTGGATTTGACGACTTTCTCCAGCGGTTATGCTAAATTGACTGAGGTTAGAAATAAATTAGAAGAGTTTAAAGAGTCAGGTAAATTCATCTACGCCTACGCGGACTATTACTATTCCCCAACGTATTATATCGCTAGTGTGGCAGATAGTGTATTTGTAAATCCAGAGGGAGAAATGTCTTTCACAGGAATGGTGGCCCAGGTTGCCTTTTTCTCAAAAGCGTTGGAAAAACTTGGAGTAAAGATGCAAGCTATACGTGCAGGTAAATTTAAAGGAGCTGTTGAAGTTTACACACGAAACAATCTAAGCCCAGAGAACAAAGAGCAAATTGAAGTTTATATTAATTCAGTGTTTAATGAGATCTTAGCCAAAATCTCTGCGTCAAGAAATATTCCTATAGATAAGCTAAAAGCAGATGCTGATTTATTGGAGATGAAATCTGTGGCTGATTTTATGGCCAATGGATATATTGATGGTGTCAAGTATAGAGATCAGTTATACAGTGCTATGAAAGTAAAAATGGAAGTCAGTGATGATACGAAGGTTCCTTTGATTTCTGAACGAAAGTATGCAAGCTCATTAGGTAGGAGAGGAAGTGGAAAAGATAGAATAGCTGTAGTATATGCAAGTGGAGATATAATTGGAGGGAAAGGAGATGGTACACAAATAGCTGCTGATGATATGGCTGCGGTACTTAAGAAGGTAAGACGAGATGATCGAGTGAAATCTGTGGTCTTAAGAATAGATAGTAGAGGAGGAAGCTCGCTAGCCTCTGATATCATCTGGCGTGAAGCTAAACTTTTGGCTGATACCAAGCCTCTGATAGTGAGTATGAGTGACGTGGCAGCAAGTGGAGGTTATTACATAGCCACTCCTGCTCGCAAAATCATAGCTGAGCCAACTACTATTACAGGTTCTATCGGTGTATTTGGTCTTATTCCAAACGCTCAAGAACTGTTGAACGATAAGATGGGGATAGAGTTTGAATATGTGGGAACAGGCAAGCACTCGGATATGGGTCGTATAGATAAAGACTTAAGTAAGGAGGAAAGAGAGTATATCGAATCGATTATTGATAAAATATATGGTACTTTTCTGTCTAGAGTGGCAGAAGGTAGAGGGATGACTACAGATCAAGTCCATGAGGTAGCACAAGGAAGAGTATGGACTGGAGTAATGGCCAAGGAAGTTGGTCTTGTGGATGAGTTAGGAGGATTAGACTTTGCTATACAAACAGCTGCTAAAGAGGCTGAGCTTACTGAATATAAGATAAGTGAATTTCCTAGGCCTCAAGATCCGATTCAGGCAGTGGTGAATAAAATGCAGGGGAATACCAACCTTAAAGCACAGCTTAAAGAGGTTACCAAAAATACAGGGTTCGAGGCGTATATCAATCAACTTGAACTTGTTGAGCGATTTGGAACTCGTCATAGCGTGCAGGCTATGATGCCATTCGATATTAGTGTGCAACACTTTTCATTGAGGTAAATATCCCTTTATTAGGGAATACGGAATACCAACTAACTTCTAAACAATGATTCAATTGTTGAGAAAGAGCTGCCTTTTATCTGTTTTAAGATATTTTAATCGAAATATCTGCCATACTTAAGAAAAAATCTGCCATTTTTGCAGACTATTTAATGGATTTACAACAAGTAAAACAACGATTTGGAATCATAGGAAATTCTCCAAAACTAAATTACGCTCTACAAACTGCTATGCGAGTAGCTCCTACTGAGCTCACAGTGTATATACAAGGAGAGAGTGGTAGTGGTAAGGAATCGTTTTCTAAAATAATACATCAATTAAGTGCTCGCAAACACGGGCCATTTATCGCGATAAATTGTGGAGCTCTACCGGAGGGGACTATCAACTCAGAACTCTTTGGTCACGATAAAGGTGCTTTTACAGGTGCATTAGACAATCGAAAGGGATATTTTGAAAGTGTGAATGGAGGAACTTTATTCTTAGATGAAGTAGGAGAATTGCCTTTAGAAACTCAAAGTAGACTGCTTCGTGTGCTTGAAAATGGTGAATTCATTCGCGTAGGTAGCAGTAAGGTTCAAAAAACGGATGTGAGAATAATAACAGCGACAAATCGTGACTTAATCGGGGAAGTAGAAAAAGGAAAATTTAGAGAAGATTTATACTATAGACTATCTACTCTTCCTATAGCTGTACCGCCACTTAGAGAACGTCCTGGAGATGTAGTTTTACTTTTTCAAAAGTTTGCCTTTGATGCTTCGGAGCGTTACAGAACCGAGCCTATAGAGCTTTCGCTAGATGCAGAGCAAATACTGATGAATTTTAGATGGCCAGGAAATATTCGTCAACTCAAAAATATCGCTGAACAAATTTCAGTCTTAGAACAGTCCAATAGAATTGATGCTGCAATGATCAGAAAGTACCTTCCTGCTCGTGCAGAGAATAATCTTCCTGCTTTGTATTCTGAAAGTAAATCTGAGCACTCAGATGTTTCAGAAAGAGATATTTTTTATAAAGTACTTATAGACCTTAAAAAAGATGTTTCAGAACTTCGAAAAGTAGTCTTCGGTATGATCGAAAACAATGAGTTGAGTAAGGATTTTGTAGAAGATAATAAGGCAACGATTACCCGGATTTTATCTTCAGATGATATTTCTAAAAGTGAGCCAAGTTTTACACCTGCTCGCAGTACTCAATCCAATGATGATGACGTTTATGATCACGTTGTTATAGAAGACCGTGACTCAGTAAGCGAAAATGAAGTGCTATCTCTTGAAGCTAAGGAAGAAGAACTTATTCGAAAAGCTCTATTAAAAAATAATGGCCGTAGAAAGAAAGCTGCTCAAGAACTTGGGATCTCAGAGAGAACGCTGTACAGAAAGATAAAACAATATGAAATTGATAAATAAAATTGCTTTCATCCTTACTCTTGCTGTCTTGCCAATATGCATTTCATCGTGCGGATTTTATAAATTCAGTGGTACTTCTATACCAGCAGAGGTAGAGACCTTTTCCGTAGGATTTTTTGAAAATACGGCTCCTATAGTTTCACCACTTTTAAGCCAGACCGTAACTGAAAAATTAAAAGAAAAATTTATCTCCGAAACAAATCTCAGTATCGTTGGGAGTAAAGGTGATTTTAGTTTTGAGGGAGAAATTGTGGGATATGCTGTGACACCAGTAGCAGCACAAAGTACTGACAATGCAGATTTAAATAGGCTCACAATTATTGTAGAAGTAAAACTCACTAGTGAGGTATCTCCTAGCAATTCTTTCGAACAAACCTTTACGAATTTTCAGGATTTTGATGCAGCTTCTGATTTCAGTACTGTAGAGGATCGTTTAATTGACGAAATTTCAGATATGCTTGTACAATCTATATTTAATAAGGCAGCAATCAATTGGTAGGTTTAGCTGAAAATATCAAAATGTGGATCAAACATCCTGAGACAATAGATCAAGAAGCTATAGCGGCTATTAATCAAGGTGTTGCTAAATATCCTTGGTACTCCTCTTTACATTTACTGCTCGCTAAAGGCTATGAAAATGTGGATTCCCACTTAAAAGCTAAAAGTTTGAAACTAGCAGCTCTTTATGCAGGAGATAGAGAAAGCTTGTTTTCGTTGATGTATAATCAGCAGCTTGTTCGCATAGAGGAAATAGATTCAGGAGTAGAGGAGAAACTATCGCCAGAAAAACTGGATGAAGAGCAAGCCCTGCCAGAACAAGTTGTAGAGGAGAAATCTATTGACGCAGAGTCAGAAAAGGAGAAAGAGTTAAAGACTCAAGAAGATAAAAAAGCCAAAGACGATGAGAAAATCGACTTTGATAAAGCGGTAAAATATGATCCACTAGTAGATCTCATAGAAAAAGAACGTAAGGTAGAAAGTGATAGAGTAGAATTACCTTTTGACTTCGTTGCTTACGATCCAGAAAAAGAGTTAGAAAAATTAGCTACAGACAAAGA
>ERZ1048068.1120-NODE-1120-length-21464-cov-4.602457_pt1 | contig 21464 bp, 13 predicted proteins | sample MGYA00383098_ERZ1048068 | MGnify/ENA primary metagenome ERZ1048068 (study PRJEB29581, sample SAMEA5548368) | metagenome | biome: marine; feature: coastal; material: water | depth 1 m | study: Short-term variability in the microbial, nano- and picoplankton... | reverse complement strand
GCCTGCTGTATTGGAGCATCCGTAGAAGCTCACATTAATGTAGCCGATTCTGCTGCAGCTGGGTCTTCCGGTTTCACACAAGGTGTTATTGAAGCTGCTTCAGGCAATGGTGCGAATAGTCGTATAATAATTGATACTACTGATATTGATGTAGCGAAATCTGTTGAAGCTGCATCTGCAGGTTCCGCACAAGGTGCTGTTGAAGCATCCGTTGAAGCTGGCATTGATCTAGCTGATTCTGTTGAAGCTGCGGCCTCCGGTTCTACTGCCGGTGCTATTGAAGCATCCGTTGAAGCTAATATTAATGTAGCTGACTCTGTCGAAGCTGCGTCTTCCGGTTCCACACAAGGTGTTATTGAAGCTGCTTCAGGCTTAGGTGCAAATAGTCGTATTATAATTGATACTACTGATATTGATGTAGCGAAATCTGTTGAAGCTGCATCTGCTGGTTCCGCACAAGGTGCGGTTGAAGCATCTGTTGAAGCTGACATTGATGTAGCTGATTCTGTTGAAGCTGCGTCTTCAGGTTCTACTGCCGGCGCTATTGAAGCCAATATTGATTTAGATGGTCCCGTAGATAATGACGCAGAGGATGCAGGTGACGCAGAGGATGCAGGTGACGCAGAGGATGCAGGTGACGCAGAGGATGCAGGTGACACAGGTGATGATTTACCAATTATAGAAACTCCTATTGATGATGATCCTTCAATTCGCCCAGTAAGCCCAGTTCAATAATATAAACAGATTTAACTTAATTTTTAAAATGCCCCATATAATTCATATGGGGCATTTTTTTATCAAGATTTTAAGAGTAAGCTTGCACAATAATCAATAAAAGCTCTCTTTAATAGTAGTATAGTTATGAGTAAAAAGCATGATCCATTTCAGGTAATAAAGTCTTTAAACGGACACAGTTATTATAGTTTAAAAGCATTAGAAAAAAATTTAAGGGACACCTCTTTAGAACATTTGCCAATAAGTATTCGGATTGTCCTAGAATCAGTATTGAGAAATTGCGATGGTACTCGAATAAGCGAACAAGATGTTCTTAATTTAGCCAACTGGAATGCTACAAATACTAGTGATGATGAGATTCCATTTGTTGTATCTAGGGTTATCTTACAAGACTTTACTGGAGTCCCCCTACTGGTTGATCTTGCCGCAATGAGAGATGCAGCAAGTGCTCAGGGAAAAGACCCGTCAACTATAGAACCTTTAGTGCCCGTAGATCTAGTCATTGATCATTCAGTTCAAGTAGATCGTTCGGGAACAGTTGATGCTTTTAAAACCAATTTAAATATGGAATTTAAGCGAAATCAAGAGCGCTACGAATTCTTAAAATGGGGACAGCAAGCCTTTGAGACTTTTAATGTCGTTCCTCCGTCCATAGGAATTGTACACCAAGTTAATCTAGAGCACTTAGCCCGAGTAGTGTTCGAGAAAGATGGCGTTCTTTACCCGGATACACTTGTTGGAACCGACTCGCATACAACTATGATTAACGGTCTTGGTATTGTAGGATGGGGAGTTGGAGGCATTGAGGCAGAATCAGCAATGCTAGGTCAACCTGTATACTTTAAAACTCCCGAAGTTATCGGAGTAAATTTAGAAGGTGAATTACCTAAGGGAGCGACCGCAACTGACTTAACACTTCGGATTACCGAATTATTAAGGGCGGAAAAAGTAGTCGGTAAATTTGTTGAATTCCATGGTGAAGGTGCGAAGCGTCTGAGCCTCGCTGATAGAGCGACTATTTCCAATATGGCACCTGAATATGGTGCAACTATGGGCTTCTTCCCGATTGATGAAAAATCTCTAGAATATTTAAGACTTACTGGTCGTGATGAATCCAAAATTTCATTGATCAAAGATTATTTGAGCGAACAAGGGCTTTTTGGTGTCCCGGGAAAAGGGGCTATTAACTACACCAAAACTATTGATTTAAATCTTTCTGAAATTGTGCCTGCTGTTGCAGGACCAAAAAGACCCCAAGATCTGATCGCAGTAAACGATCTCAAAGATAAATTTAAAACATTGATCGAATCCCCTGTAGCTGATGGAGGCTTTGATCTATCCAGTAGTACTTTAGATAGGGAATATTCTTTTGAATATAATGACGCAGACAAAAAATTTCCTTCAAATTTAAAGCATGGGCAGGTGCTGATTGCCGCAATCACTAGTTGCACGAATACCTCCAATCCCTCTGTGATGATCGCCGCAGGTCTTGTTGCCAAAAAAGCTCATGAATTAGGACTCAGTGTGAATCCTTTAGTCAAGACCTCACTCGCCCCAGGCTCTAGAGTGGTGACTGATTATCTTAACGAAACGAAGCTGCAACCTTTCCTAGATGCACTCGGCTTTAATTTGGTCGGTTACGGCTGTACCACCTGTATTGGAAATTCAGGTCCCCTCAATCCATCGATTGAAGAAGCACTCAAAGAAAATTCAATTGTTGGCGCTTCCGTTCTTTCCGGAAATAGAAATTTTGAAGCACGAGTGCACGGTGCGATAAAAGCTAATTTCTTAATGTCCCCTCCTTTAGTGGTAGCCTACGCCTTAGCGGGTAACGTGAATATTGATTTAAGTAATGATCCAATTGGAATTGGAAATGAGAACCAAGCCGTCTACCTGAAAGATATCTGGCCCACTCAAAGTGAAATCGATGCACTTATCGAATCAGGGCTTAAGCCAGAAATGTTCCTATCTAAATACAATGATTTAGAAAATGCGAATAAAGAATGGAATGCGATTGAATCTCCAGAAGGGCTTACCTATGACTGGAACCCAAGCTCAACCTATATTCAAAATCCACCTTTCTTCAGTAATACCAATACCGAAAAAGCGGATGCCAATGGCTTAAATAATCTTAGGCCTCTTGCTATAGTCGCAGATTCAATCACCACAGATCACATTTCCCCTGCAGGTGCAATTAAAGCAGATAGTCCTGCTGGGCGTTATCTTACTGACAACAATGTCTCACCAGTCAATTTCAATAGCTTCGGCTCGCGACGTGGAAATGATCGCATCATGACACGAGGGACTTTTGCTAATATCCGCTTTAAAAATATTATGGCCGATGGCAAAGAAGGTGGATTTACAAAATTAATGCCCGAAGGAACTCCAATTGATATTTACGATGCCAGCCAAATTTACCGTGAAAGAAATACTGGGCTTATTATATTTGCGGGAGAAGATTATGGCATGGGTAGTTCTCGAGACTGGGCCGCTAAAGGGACATCCCTTCTTGGCGTTCGAGCTGTTGTCGCAAAAAGCTTTGAGCGAATCCATAGAAGCAATCTGATTGGAATGGGCGTACTTCCATTAGAATTCACTACTGGTGTAGGTGCAGATACTTTAAACTTAACTGGAGAAGAGACTTTTTCACTTAATGATTTGTCCAACGACTTAAAGCCCGGAAAACAAGTAACTCTTGAAATTAATCGACTGAACGGAACGAAGGATACGGTTACGCTTACTTTAAGAATTGATACGCCAATTGAAGTTAGCTATTATGAAAAAGGTGGCATTTTAAAATATGTATTAAATGATCTTATGCAAAATCAATAGATGAAGTGTTTGTTCTAATATAATGCTTTAACCATGGGAGCTTCAACCAAACCAGCTTTTTTAGTAAACTCTAGCGACACTTCTGTGTTTATTTTAATTGAAGGAAAAGCCAATTTTTTAAACGCCAATACCTTTAAACAATTCATCGATACCTCTCTTAGTAAAAATATCTCTAATTACATAATTGATTTCGAACATTGCACAGGAATGGATAGCACCTTTCTCGGAATCATTGCTTGGCTCGGGCTTCAAATTAAACAGCCAAAAAATAAATCTCGTTTGATCGTGAGAAATCTCAATACACGAAATAAAGAACTTTTTAACAACCTAGGCTTACAAAATTTTATTGCGACTGAAGAAGCGATACTTGAAGCACCCACAAAAACACCCGACCAATTTCAAGCCCTCGAAGCAGCGGAAAGATTTGAGGCAATTGACATACTAAATGCCCACAAGAATTTAGTGAAAGCAAGAAAAGAAAATGCATCACTATTCAAAGATTTAATTAATATCCTAGAGGATAAGGTACAATCTGACTAACTTTTAATCCTATATGCCCAATGTTGCTTTTCTTTACAGGAGTCCTCATCACTCTACTCTTCACAGCATTAATAAACTATAGAATTAATCGTAAAATATCGATTAAAGAAGAAGCAGTTCAACGCTTAGAACAAGAAAAGCAAATCGTTATCGATTTCATGCACTCTATTTCTGGTGCGATCACTGGAGAAAAAAATCGACAAAAACTATTTCACAAAATCATACATGCTGCGATTACAAATACCGGAGCTATGGCTGCGTGTATTTTTGAAAAAAAGTCCGACGAGCGCTTTTATCGTATTGCAGTTGAAGGACTCTTCCCTCCTCAAAATCAAGCCAGCATTGCTGCATTAAAACACTCTAGTTCTCGCACTGAATTTATAAAAAATACTTATAAAACTGAAAGTTATTCGATAGGCGAAGGCTTAGTCGGCTCAGTTGCAAAAACAGGTAAACCTATTTTAATATCACGAGCTAAAAACGACCCACGTGTGATTCAGCACAATGACCCTGCCCTTCACATTCATTCCCTAATGCTGGCACCAGTAACTTATGACGGATCACTAATTGCAATCCTTGCAGTTGCTAACCCTTTAAGCGGTGTTCCATTTGATGCGATGGATTTTTCTTTATTGCAATCACTTGCAGGTCAAGTCGGTCTTGCCATTCAAAATAGCACAACCATTCAACTACAAATTGAAAAAAGCAAAATTGATCTCGATTTACAATTAGCACAAAATATTCAAAATTTATTATTACCCTCCCAATTTCCTAAAGGCATTCCTTTAGAGTTTGCTGCACACTATCTGCCTGCTCAAAAAATTGGAGGCGATCTTTATGATGTTTTTGAAATAGATGCTGACTCAATTGGAGTCGCTATTGCTGACGTTTCCGGAAAAGGGATCCCTGCATCTATTGTAATGGCAATGTGTCAAACACACCTAAAACACTTAATAAAACAAAAAACTTCACCCGCTGATATTTTAAAACTTCTTAATCAAGAGTTATTAAAAACAATGCGCCCTGGAATGTTTGTTACCTTATCTTTAGGAATTATTAATTTAAAAACTAACTCCCTGACCATTGCACGTGCTGGCCACGAAGCACCATTGTTCTACAGTTCCAATCATCAAGAAAAGGTCTTCCCAATAGAAGTTTCTGGAATGGCATTAGGAATTGTGCCTGCAGAAATTTTTAATCAAAAAATTGAAGACTTCACCCTGAACTTCCAAAAAGATGACATCTTAGTTTTATATACAGATGGTGTCACGGAAATGGAAAATAAAAAACAGGTAGAATTTTCTGCTGGGCGCTTGATGCGGATAATCGACAAATCTTCTTCAGAAAATGCAGAAAGAATCGTTGCTGATATAATTAAAAATCTAAATGATTTTAGCTACGGACTGGAACCCTTTGATGATCAGACACTCCTTTTAATTAAGCATATCGGAAAACCTAATTAAGCCAAGCTCTCTAGAATCTTTTGAGTCTCGTCCCGTTGATTACGTGTGCTCTCTAATTGCTTTTTAGCTCCCTCCACAACTTTAGCTGGGGCACTCTCCACAAATTTAGGATTTGATAATTTATTCTCACCAATCGCAACTAATTGATTTAACTTTTCTAACTCTTTATTAAGTCGAGTTCGTTCACTTTCGACATCAACCCCTTCTCGAAGGTCTAAATAAATAGTACCGAGTAAAGTAGAAACCGCAACCATGCCCTCCGCGTCTGTTTTCTTAATTCCTATTACTTTGGCAAAGCCTGCCAAAGTTTGTATGCGATCTTGATTTTCTATGATGACCGATTGTGCATTTGCTTCTTTATCAAAATAAAGCGTTAAGTCTCTCTTGTTGGCAATTTTGTACTGTGCCTTTAGCGCTCGTGCTTCTTGAATGAGTGACTGCATCGCATTCACTCGTTCAACTGCAGATCCAGAAAAAGCCAACTGCTCTTTTATCTCTTCCGCTTTTAAAATAATTGTTTTCTCAATTAATAATTTATCCAACTGTCCGTAACCAAGCTGTGACCACAATTCCTCGGTAATATGTGGAATGACTGGATGTGCTACCTGCAAGACCTGACGAAGAACAAAGTCTTGGATTGCCAAACAATTTTCTTTAGATTCTCCACCCGACTTCAATTTGCCTTTTGAAGCTTCCACATACCAATCACAAAAGTCATTCCAAAAGAATCGATAAATTAAATGTGTTAAAGGGGCTAAATCAAAATTCTTAAAGCAGGATTCAATTGATTCGGTAAACTCAGCTAATCGTGCTAAAATCCAATGATCGTAATCATCCCAGATCTCCGGCTTCATTCGACTAAAGATTACATCAAGTGATGAATTATCTTCCATCGCTCCTGACATTTGTCGGAAACGCACTGCATTCCAAAGTTTGTTACAAAAGTTTCGCCCGATTTCTATCCGGTCTTCCGAAAATAAAATATCAGACCCTGTCGGAGCAATATTACAAATACCAAACCGTAGGCCATCCGCACCAAATTTTTCGATCAATTCAAGGGGGTCTGGAGAATTCCCTAAAGATTTCGACATCTTTCGCCCTTTTTCATCCCGAATTAACCCATGGATGAAGACATTGCGAAATGGAATGCGTTGTTCTATCTCTTCATCCGTCAAAGCTTCTTTATCGTCACCAAATAATTCAAGTCCTGCCATGATCATACGTGCCACCCAGAAGAAAATAATATCAAACCCAGTCACCAATGTAGTTGTCGGATACCAGTAGGTCATCTCCTCCTTTTGTTTGTCACTAGTCTCGGGCCATCCTAGATTTGCCATCGGCCATAAATAAGAAGAGGCCCAAGTATCCAAAACATCTGGATCTTGCTCCCACTCTTCAGAATTTTCTGGGGCGTCCACTCCTACATAAACATGCTCAGGGTTTTCATAATCCAAGGACTCTTTTTCAATGCCTTTTTTATACCAAACAGGAATACGATGCCCCCACCATAACTGACGACTGATGCACCAATCTTGAATTCCATTCAGCCAATGCAAATAAGTCTTTTTCCAGCGATCTGGATGAAAACGAATAATTCCTTTTTCAACGGCCCGCTTTGCCTCTTCCACTTTTGGATATTTTAAAAACCATTGCTCGGATAAGCGTGGCTCAATCGGGACATCCCCACGCTCTGAAAATCCAACTACATTTTCATACGGCTCACGCTCAATCAATAATCCATCGGACTCTAAAGCCTCCGCTACTTGCTTCCTTGCTTTAAAACGATCAAGCCCCGCAAAATCAGAACCCGCAGATTCATTCAGGCATCCCATTGCGTCAATCACTTCGATCACCTCTAAATTGTGTCTTTGCCCAATCTCAAAGTCGTTCTTATCATGAGCCGGTGTGACTTTTAAGCAACCTGTTCCAAATTCACGATCCACATAACTGTCTCCTATGATAGGAATTTTTGCCTTAGGGTATGGTCGCCAAACATACTGACCAATCAAATGTTTATAGCGTTCGTCCTCTGGGTGAACCGCAACTGCACTGTCTCCCATAATTGTTTCTGGACGAGTTGTTGAAATCTCTAAATGCGTTCTCTTGCCATCTGCCACAACCAACTCATAGCGCATTTTATACAAAATACCGTTTTGTGGCTTCATGTTAACCTCTTCGTCAGAAATTGCCGTTTGAGTCGCAGGACACCAATTCACCATCCGCTTCCCACGATAAACAAATCCTCTTTTATAAAGTAAAACAAAAGCTTGAAGCACCGCTTTTGAATAATCTTCATCCAAAGTAAATCGAGTGCGTGACCAGTCACAAGAAGCTCCTAATTTTTGTAACTGGTTTAAGATAATGCCACCAGACTCATGGCGAAAATCCCAAATCTTTTGAACGAACGCTTCACGACCTAGATCATATTTTGATTCTCCAGTACTTGCTCTTAACTGCTTCTCCACTTTAGTCTGTGTGGCTATCCCGGCATGGTCTGTCCCTGGTTGCCATAAAGCTGCCTTACCTTCCAAGCGTGCCCTACGAATAAATATATCTTGTAGTGTATTGTCCAAGACATGTCCCATATGTAACATCCCCGTCACATTTGGAGGCGGGATCATAATAGCATACGGTTCTTTCTTGGGATCAACAGTTGCCTTAAATGACTGCTGCTCTAACCATTGTTTAGACCAGTGTGCTTCAACGGTTTTAGGACTGTAGGCTTTTGATATCTCTGACATAGCAATTAACAGATATATGGTATGGTCTGAACGATTCTTTCAAGCCAGAAAAATGCTTTTACTCGTTTTAATAAGATTTCTGTAATCAAATTTCCTTTCTCACGATTAGTAAACATGGATACTCAAAAAAACATTCTCATAGGAGGCATCTCAGGCGGCATCGGTTCCGCAGTAGCTAAAATTCTTTCCCAAAACCATCATACCGTTTCAGGATATGCTCGCTCTGAAGAGAAATTGGCTGGGCTCAAATCTGAATTGCCTGATATTCAAACCTTTTGTGCCAATGCCACTGACACAAACGATTTAGCAAACACTTTCAAAGCTGCAAATGAGGCAATGGGTTCTATAGATGTGTATGTGCATGCCATAGGCTCAATCATTATCAAGCCTGCTCACTTAACGAATCAAGCACAGTGGCTTGACACGCTAAATCTCAATCTCAGTTCCGCATTTTACGCTTTAAAAGAAGCTGTAGCCATTATGCAAAAACAATCTCACGGCTCACTTATATTTTATAGCTCTACTGCAGCTCGCATTGGAGTCCCAAATCACGAAGCAATCGCCGCAAGCAAAGCGGGTATTGAAGCATTGGTTCGTTCTGCCGCTGCAACCTACTCAAACCGTAACATTCGCTTTAATTGTATCGCACCTGGCTTGACCGACACTGATCTGGCTAAACCAATCACCTCAAACCCTCAAGCACTCGAAATCTCAAAAAAGATGTCCCCTCTCAATGCAATTGCACAACCTGATGATGTTGCCAGCTTAACTGCATGGCTTGCTTCCGACGCGGCAAAATTTGTCACGGGCCAATGCATAACGGTTGATGGTGGCTTGTCTACTACCGTTCCAAAGCCAAGGGCTTAAGCTAAAATTTCTCATAAATAGGAAAATTTATAAAAATGTGAAATCTGCTCATGTAATTGGCAAAATTTAACGAAAATCATGCCTCTGGGCTCGGTTAAACTAAATTTATAACAATTTTTATATAAACATACGACAAGTTTTTCGTATGTTTATATATTTTTTTAAAAAAACCTTGCTAATCGGCATAAATGGCTTACATCTACGAAAATGTCTTCTGCCGCATCCACAAAAAAAGCCGTAAGAAAAACGTCAAAAAAACGTGCTTACGAAACTTCTGAAATCAATGCTCAACTTTCAAAAGAAGAAAAAATTGAGTTATATAGAACAATTGTAGGAATCAGACGTTTTGAGGAACGTTCCTTGCAAGCCTACAATCAAGGCAAGATCGGAGGATTTCTTCATCTCTATATTGGTCAAGAAGCGGTCGCCACTGGGATTGTGTCGCTAATGGAAGAAAACGACCATATCATTACTGCATATAGAGACCATGGCCATGCTCTAGCGGTGGGCATGAACATGAATGAATGTATGGCGGAACTCTTTGGTAAGTATACAGGATGCTCCAAAGGTAAAGGTGGATCTATGCACTATTTTGCGCCAGATAAGGGCTTCTGGGGAGGCCATGGAATCGTCGCGGGACAAACTCCACTAGGAGCAGGGTTGGCTTTTGCTCTCAAATACAAAGGGCTAAAAGGCTGTGCCGTCTGTTTCTTAGGTGATGGTGCCGTCAACCAAGGATCTTTCATGGAGACTTTAAACTTAGTTTCACTTTGGGGCATACCCGTTGTTTTTGTGATTGAAAACAATGGCTACTCTATGGGAACGAGCTTGAAACGCTCTTCTGCCGAGGAAAGCTTGGCCAAGAGAGGTGAAGCCTTTGGAATTAAATGGGATACTTGTGAAGGACATGATGTATTCGAAGTACGAGAAAAAGCCAATGAGGCAATGTCTTACGCCAGAGATGAGCTAAAGCCTTTCCTACTTGAAATTCGCACCTATCGCTATCGAGGACACTCTGTAGCCGATGCGAATCACGAAAAATACCGTACCAAAGAGGAAATCGAGACCTACAAGAAAAACAAAGACCCAATTAACGTATTACGTAAAAAATTGATTGCTGATAAAACGCTGACTGAAGCCAGTGCTAAAGAAATCGACCAAGAGAAGAAAGTTGAAGCCGATGCTTCCGCAAAATTTGCCGAAGAAAGTCCCTATCCACCTAAATCAGAATTAACGAACGATGTTTACTGGACGGTTGATAACGATACCGATCAACAACTAAAAGGTACTTACTTTTTTAACGACTAAACCAAAGAGAATTTTCCTATGCCATTAATAACTTATAGAGAAGCGATCAAACAAGCACTCGCCGAAGAAATCGAGCGAGACGAAAATGTGTGCATACTTGGTGAAGAAGTTGCTCAGTATAACGGAGCCTATAAAGTCACCGAAGGACTGTGGGATAAGTACGGAGACAAGCGGATTATTGATACTCCCATTTCTGAAGCAGCTTTCTCTGGACTTGCTATTGGTGCTTCCATGCTCGGTGTACGCCCAGTAGTTGAGATGATGTTCATGAGCTTTTCCTACGTCGCCTTTGATCAATTATTCAATAATGCCTCTTTCTGCCGATATATGTCTGGAGGATTAATGAATGTGCCGATTGTGGTCCGAGGACCGGCAAATGGTGGAACAAATGTTGGAGCTACCCACTCCCACACTCCTGAAAATTTAGTGGCAAATCACCCTGGCTTAAAAGTGGTATGCCCTTCAAACGCCTACGATGCAAAAGGCTTAATGAAGAGTGCGATTCGTGATAATGATCCCGTCTTTGTGATGGAAAATACTTTGCTTTACGGAGAAAAATGGGAAGTGCCGGAGGAAGAGTACGTCGTGGAACTAGGTGTTGCTAATGTACTCAAGGAAGGTAGCGATATTTCAATCATTACACACGGACGTTGTGCGATGATCTCCTTAAAGGCAGCCGAAATACTTGCAGAAAAACACTCAATCAATGCCGAAGTTATCGACTTACGCTCTATTCGCCCATTGGATGAGACTACTATTTTAAATTCTGTAAAAAAGACCCACCGTGCCGTTTTAGTTGAAGAAAATAAACCATTCTGTGGAGTGGATGCGCAAATTTCTCACCTGATACAATACAAGGCATTTGATGATTTAGATGCACCCGTACACAGAGTCTCTGCGATTGATGCACCACAAATTTACTCAAAGCCGCTTGAGGATTGGCAAATTCCTAACGAAGAACGAATCATTGAAAGCGTGCTTAAGTGCCTTGCATAAATTAAATTTTCAAACATTTATATATTACATCTATGGCGACACTAATTGAAATGCCCAAATTGAGCGATACCATGACTGTGGGAACATTGGTCAACTGGTTAAAAAAAGAAGGCGACCCAGTCACTAATGGAGACATGATAGCTGAGGTAGAAACCGACAAAGCCACTATGGAAGTAGAGTGCTTTGAAGAAGGTATTTTAATTAAGCAATACTGTAAAGAAGGCGAAGAAGTGCCCGTTGGTGGTGCGATTGCTGCAATCGGCGAAGCCGGTGAGGCCGCCCCTGCAATTGATGCAAGTTCCACAGAATCCACTACACCTTTAGCAATAGAGCCTGTTGTTGAAACAAGCACTCCGGAAAAACCTGTTGTGGAGGCACCTGCTCCTTCCTCTGCCCCTTCACATTCAGAGCCAATCGCTACATCTACCGCAACAAATGGTGATCGCGTGAAAGCATCTCCTTTAGCTCGAAAAATTGCGGAGAGTAAAGGAATTGACTTGAGCCAAATCAAAGGATCTGGCCCCAATGGCCGCATTGTTAAAGCCGATTTGGAGGCAATCAAAGAAGCGGTTTCCAATAGTATTCAAGCGGAAGATTCGAAAGTGCCTGAACCTTCATCTAACGCCATTGAATCTGTTCCGACATTAGAAGCACTTGATCTTCCCGTTTCTAATATGCGCAAAAGTATTGCCAGTGCTTTGGTCGCTTCCAAAACACAAGCCCCTCATTTTTATTTACAAATTGAAGTCGATGGCGCCCCTCTTGCTAACTTAAGAAAAGAGCTGAATCAAAGACTTGCCGAGCTTCCAAAAGAACAAGGCGGGATTAAATTTTCTGTCAATGACTTGACCTTAAAAGCCTCTGCAGAAGCAATCAAACGTGTCCCAGCAATCAATCGTTCTTGGGAGGGCAATTCCATTAAACAACATCCAAACGTAGATCTTGCCTTTGGAGTCGCTATCGACGATGGCCTAGTCACACCTGTGATCCGTTCAGCCGAGAATAAATCACTTCGCCAAGTCAGCAATGAAGCAAAGAGCTTAATCAAAAAAGCGAGGGATAAGAAATTAGCCCCGAATGAAATGAGTGGCTCTACCTTTACTGTCACCAATCTTGGTATGTTTGGTATTTCTGATTTCTACGGTATCATTAACCCAGGGAATGCGGCCATTTTAAGCATAGGAGCTACTATCAAACGACCTGTTGTGAACGATAAAGACGAAATCGTCGTCGGACAAACCATGAAGATTGGTTTATCTGGAGATCATAGAGTGATCGATGGTGCTGTTGGAGCTCAATATCTACTCGCATTGAAAGAAATTCTAGAAACGCCTTCTTTGATGCTGGTTTAAATTTCAAGACTACCTATCGATCAGACGATATTCATTTTTACTTTATTAAAAATGAATTCTCTATAGAACATCGCTAAATAGAATAAGTTGTTAAAATCAATATGACAATTTTTCCTTCTTGAAATCATATGCCATCACAGAATCAAAGCATTCTCAAACGACTCAGAAGCCACGCTCAACAGCGCTTAGTTTTTGATCCAGGCATTCCAAGGAATCAGCAACTTTCTTCATACAAACGCTATTTAGAGCTCGAAAATAAGATGCTCAAGCGTTTCCACCTAAGAGGTGAATCCGGCAGAGAGATTTGTCAAATGCGGGCCACGATGATCGATGTAGTGATTGAAAATCTTTTCTTATCTGCACTCGATTTATTTGTGACAAAATATGGGAAATTGCAATTTCGGATGGCCGTTGTTGCAACAGGTGGCTACGGGCGAGCAGAATTGAATCCGCATAGTGATATTGATATCATGTTTCTTTATCCTGATAATGCGGAATCTAAAGCTCTTACTTTATTTCAAGAATTGATGGCTGAAGAAATCCTCTACCCTCTTTGGGATTTAGGTTTAAAAGTTGGTCATGCCTCCCGTAACACTAAAGAAGTGTTAAAAGAGATTAATAAAGAAATCCAATCGAAGAATGCGATTTTAGAATCGAGGTTTATTTGTGGTTCTCAGCCGCTTTATAAAGAGATGATCCATAGTTTTCTAGATAATCTCAAACAAGATCAATCTACAGAATATATTGAGCAACGTCTAAAAGATGAATCAGAGCGTCACTTCAAATTTGGAAAAACATTATATGTACAAGAGCCTGACATCAAAAATGGTGTGGGCGGTCTTAGAGATTATCAAAATATTCTTTGGATCGCTAAAATCAAATTCGGATGCCAGTCTTTTAAAGACTTAGCCAAACGAAAATTCTTACGCCCCGATGAGCAAAGAGATATTGAAAAAGCTTATGACTTTTTATTACGTGTTCGCAACGAAGTACATTATCAAAATAAGCGTCCGACTGATAAGATTGACCTAGAGCAGCAACTGAAAATTGCCACTCAATTAAATTACACGCAGCGGGATTCCTTTGAAAGGCTCACTGCACTCATGCAAGATTACTATTCAGCAGCTAGAACCATTTATTCAATTTCAGAATTATTAAAGGAACGATTTTTCAATATAGAAAAAAATAAAAACAAACGCATTTCATTTTTAGATGCACTCAGGGCTTATCAAAAAAAATCAGTCAAAGGAATCGATGGTTTCTTAATTCAAAAAGGTGTACTGTACAGCAATCGAAATGACATCTTCACTAAAGATCCAAATCGACTAATTCGAGTCTTTAGAATCAAGCAACAATTCAATGTTTCCTTAGACATAAGTTTAAAGAATAAGATTACAAATTCCATCCCCTTGATCGATAATCAAGTGATCAATTCTCCCGATGCAGCAGTCAGCTTTAAAGCAATTTTAAATGCTCCAGGAGAAGTTTACCCTATTTTAAAAGAAATGCACTTTCTTGGGGTCCTTGGTCGATATATTCCAGAATTTGGAGAATTAACCTGTTTGATTCAACACGAATACTACCATCGATACACTGCCGATGAGCATGTTTTGCGTACTATTCGCCACCTAGATAATGTTTTTAAAAAGGTAACACCTATGGATGTAACCTATGAAAAAGAATTAAGAAAAAATAATGCGCCTCACCTTCTCTATATTACTTTATTATTGCACGATATAGGCAAATCCGACGGCATCCAAGGCCATGCGGAAAGCGGGGCTATTCTTGCTGAACCTATCCTAAATCGACTTGGATATAAAAAAGAAAATCAGAAAAAAATCCTGTTTATTATACGAAAACATTTAGAAATGGCACGATTCTGGCAACGTTATGATTTAGATGACATACAAACCGCTATTTCATTCTCAGAAATTATTAAAGACGCAGAACTCTTACGCTTTCTCACAGTTCATACTTACTGTGATGCCAAAGGTACTGCACCCACATTGTGGAATAATTTTAAAGATAGTATGCACCTAACCCTCTTTTCCCGTACCCTTAAAACTTTAGAGAACCAAACCAAACCTGATACACTTAACGAAGAACACAGAGCCATGCTAAAAAAAGATGTATTACAATTGTCCTTAGGCAATCTCCCCGAAGAAGAGGTAGAGGCACACTTTAGTCTGCTTCCTGAGCGCTACTTCGTAAATACTAGTGCCAACGAAGCTATTTTACACCTCAACATGATTAATCGTCTGCTTTCGCAGATTCAAAATGCAGATTCAATTGGCTCTCTGGCACCAATTATCGATTGGAGAGATGACAAAAACCTAGGGATGTCTGTGATCAATATTGTCACTTGGGACCGAGCTGGATTGTTCTACAAGTTAGCCGGTGTATTAACCCTTTCTGAACTCGCTATTATCAGCACACGAGCTATCTCAAGAAAAGATCATATCTCCATCGACACCTTCTATGTAGTGGACCTAGATGGCAAATACGTAAGCGATCCAAAAATCAAAAATACTTTTAAAGAAAAAGTGGAAAATGCATTGATTCATGGGAAAGATCTAACTGAGGAAATTAACACACTCGAGCAAAAGTATTTACAAGCCAGTATCAAAGAAAGCCAACTGCCCTCACCCTTCCCTCCAAGTGTAGAGGTTTATCACGAGCTTTCCCTACACCGAACCATTATCGAAGTGCAGGCAAAAGACCAAATTGGACTACTCTTTAAAATCACTCAGTTGATCACCGAAAAAGGATTTGATATCAGCTTTGCCCGTATCGCCACAGAACGAGGCATTGCTATGGATACTTTCTATATTGAAAACCTCAATCTTAATGAGTCTACAAACACTTCTGATTTATTAGACCTAAGAGCTGAAATAGAAGTGATTATTCAGAGTTTTGAATAAACTATTCTTATAACTTGATTCTTTTGCCAGTTATTCAAATATAAAGGCATATGAATACTCATGATAGTATTTTTGCCGCTATTGATTCCTTAAATGAAATCAATGATTCCATCTATGGTTCCTATAAATTAGAGGAAGCATTTTCAACCATACTGAAAAAAGTCAGCCAGCACTTCTCTTCAAGTATCGCAATAATTGGAACAATTAACGAAGATCGGCAAGTTGTAGAAATCGAAGTTGCACAAGGCACAAAGGAGGCATTGTCCCCTATTCCATTAAAACAGAGTATCGTCGGCTGGACTGCATTTTATCGAAAACCCATCCTTACCAAAAATTTTAAAGACGAAAGTAAGCTCACTCCTCTTTCTAATGACTCTATATCAGCGATCACCATTCCGATGATTTTAAATGGAAAGGCCATAGGCGTGATGCATATCGAAAGTACTCAAGCTAATCACTACAGCCTTGAGGACTTAAAAATTGCTACCGCATTTGCCAACGAAGCAGGAAAAGTGATTTCTCATATTTGGCTAGTCAAACAACTCAAAAGCAAGACCAACCAACTGCATTCATTGATCGACCTCAGTCGAAAGCTTGTCGCCAAATTAGATAAAAATTCGATACTGATTAACCTAGCACAGGAAACACGCGACTTACTCAAATGCCATGCCTGTGCACTCTTTTTATTATCACCCGATAAAAATAATTTAGACCTGCATACCATGGTAAATCCTACTGGCATCTTGAATGACTCCAGTCAAATTGACCTTAATGATAGCGCCATCGGTGGAGCCTTAAAACGCAAAAAGCAAATTGAAATTCATAACATCCTCTACACAGAAGAAAATGAATTCAATACCATCATTCAGAGAGATTCCCTTTACTCGATGCTCGTCACGCCCATTGTTTTTCAAAATCAAGTTGTCGGAGTCCTCAATGCTTATACTCAAGAAATGCATCGCTTCAGTGATGACGAAAAGCGCATTGCCCTCGCCCTTGCCGACCTTGGTGCGATGACTTTAGAAAATGCCCGACTCTATGAGAAAACATTCACCAGTGAAGAGATCCTCCGAAAAAATGAAAAGCTCACTACCCTAGGGCTCCTCTCTGCAGAAATTGCTCATGAAATTCGCAACCCTCTCACCGTAATTAAATTACTCTTCCAAACACTCGATTTACATTTTGATCCCACCGACCCAAGATCAAAAGATGCCGAGCTGATTGCGGAAAGAATTAACCACCTTGAAACCATAGTCGAAAGAGTTCTCGGATTCAGTCACAGAAATCACAACACTAAATCACAAAACTGCCTCTCTACCTTAGTCGAAGAATCGCTCCAACTGATTCGCCTCAAATTAAACCAACTGAAAATTAATGTCTCCTTTGAAAAACCCGACTCCGAATTGCATATTGAAGTTAATAAAGGGCAGATACAACAAGTGATTCTCAATCTAATTTTCAATGCTAGCCAGGCGATTTCAAAATCTGGCGGCGAGATACATATTAAACTATTTCAAGACGAACAATTCGTCTATTTCAATATTCAGGATAACGGACACGGTATTCCTGAATCAATTAAAGATCGAATTTTCGAATCCTTTCTCACTAATCGAAGCGAAGGCACTGGCTTAGGGTTATCCATTGCTAAAGGAATTCTTGCCAGTCACCGAGGAAGCATCTCCCTGATTAAGTCAGACTCTGAAGGCACCGTATTTGAATTCACCCTTCCTCTTTCCAATAGCTAATAAGGTTTGTATCAATTTCTATTGCTCGGAAAAAAGTGCTTTCACCGCGGACTCTATTGCTGAATAGCTTAGATTTTGAGGCAAAATTTGCTCCGTGCCATCTGCTGCTTTCAAAACATAAAGCGGCACTCCAGAACGGCCGTAACGCTCTAAAGCTCGAGTAATTTCAGGATCATTCTGTGTCCAATCTGCTACAAATAAACGAATCCCATAATCTTCAAACAAAGACTCTGTTTTTTCTTTTCTTAACACTAAGACTTTGTTGCTTTGGCAAATCAAACACCAGCTGGCTGTAAAATCAATAAACACTCCATGCCCAGAGTTCAAAGCATCCGCTACCGATTCTTCTGACCATTCTTTCCAAGGCCCTTCTTCGTAGATGCTTGCTTGGCCGCCTTCCGCTTCATAAAGCTCGGCTAAATTCTGACTGACAATCAATCCAGGAATCACAATCAAGCAAAGGCTCAGAAACTTTGCCAGCCTTTGCGTCTCTTTGCTTTCAGAAATACGCCCCCAACGACCCAGCACCCAACTCGCGATTAAAACAAAAAATAGAACTAGCAAAATTTGCATCACCCCATTCGTCCCAGCTGATTGACCGACTACCCAGACAAGGAAAGCTGTTGATAGAATTAACAAGACCCCCATTGCCTGGCGGAAGGTCCCCATCCACGCACCCGGCTTAGGCAAAAATCTTAATAAGCCAGGGAACCAAGATAAAAGCAAAAACGGGAAAGCCATACCCAAGCCGATGCAAGCAAAGATCAAAACGCCCAGTGTACTATTCACTTGCAAAGCAATACCACTCACACCTCCTATAAACGGCCCCACACACGGTGCTCCAACAACGGCGGCTAAAATCCCCGTACCGAATGACCCCAGCCAATCCGAACGATTCGAAATAGAAGCATTGGACAGGCGAGACCAACTCGAGCCCAACTCATACACTCCTAGCATATTCAATCCCAACAAAAAGAATAGTATAATCAAGAAAGCAATAAAGTAAGGATCTTGTAATTGGAAGCCCCAACCCACTTCTTCACCTATACTTCGCAAGCCAATCAAAACTAAGGCCAAGACAATGAAACTCAATACGGCTCCAAGCGTGTACATCGCACCATGCAAATAGCGTTTCGAAGCCGCCCCATCTGCATGTTGAATCAAACTGAATACTTTGATCGATAAAACCGGCAACACACAGGGCATTAAATTTAAAATCACCCCACCAAGAAACGCAGCCATAAGCCATCCCAAAACACCCATTTCTAAAAAGCGATTTTCTAGGCCTTGATTCGTCTTTGCTTCTTCTGCTTCTAATAAGCCATTTAAAAATATGCTCTCTGGTGTTATTTCTTCCACATCAGAAATCGTCCAATCTAAAGAAACCATTTCAGTTCCAAAAATACACACATCCTTACACAAGATCCAATCAACTGTAGCCGAAATTGTAAGCAAATCCCCTAAGTTGTAATCCCTAACCTCTTCCTCATCGCTCACTAAACGATAAAGAAAAACCTCGCTCCCATCATAGCCATAGCCCATATAGGCCCCATAATCAAAACGACTTGGCTCAGGATGATTCAAGGCTTCCACACGCATACCTTCTGGTAAATCCCAAGTAATGGTCGGTTCTAGTAATTCAGTGCCTAATCCAGCCCAATAAAAATGCCAGCCCGATTCAGCCTCCATTTCTAAGCCAATCAAAAGACCTTCATCACTTCTTGATTCTTCGCCTAAAATAATTTCTGACTTATTCGTCAGAATTTGAATCGATAGTTTATTTGTTTCACTAGTGTTTTCAGACTGAGCTACACTCGTGCCAACAAATGCCGAAGCAAAGATAAGCACGAGCAAGCAAGCGTGAATGACCGATCTAAACATAGCGATAACTATACGATAAGCAGTCATCAAAGCAATCCATCACTTCGCTTCATCAACAAGTAATAAATAAATTTTTCCAATGTACGCTTTACAAAAACCCAAGCAGCCATGAAATAAGTCTTATGGAAAGAGCACTTACTTATTATGGAAATCCCGTCTTACGGCAAAAAGGCGATACCGTCGAAACCTTTGACTCAGACTTAAAAACTCTGATCCGTGATATGTTTGAGACTATGTATGCCGAAGAAGGCATCGGACTCGCCGCACAACAAATTGGCATTGCCCAGCAAATCTGTGTCGTTGATGTGCGTCCACCCAAAGAGAGCGAAATTCATTTCAACTATAGCTATGATGGCAAATCCACTCCGCTCGATCTCTTCATGCCCTTAGCCATCATCAATCCTCAAGTCTCACTTACCGACACCAATGAAAGTCTTTACCAAGAAGGCTGTCTCTCTTTCCCCAATATTTTAGGCGATGTCTCTCGAGCCAAAGCCATAAGCTGTCAGTTTCAAGATACCGATGGAAACAGTCATACCATTGAAGCGGATGGGCTGCTCGCCCGCTGCATCCTCCATGAAATCGATCACCTCAATGGGATCTTATTTATTGATACAATGGAGAAAAAAGATCTGCAAAAAAACCTGACACGGATTAAGCAACTCAAACGTTCCCACAAATCTTAAAAAAATAAGGCCGAGCTAAAAAGCTCGGCCTTAAATAAACACAAAAAGTGTTTAAAATGTAATTAACTTACAGTGATAAAGCGTAAGAAACAGCGAAATCAAGGTCATCTCTGTTATCAGCGTCAACAACAGAGAATGTCATTGCACCGTAAGAGAGATCAAGCTGAATGTAATCAGATGTGTTAATTACTGCTTCGTCTGACCACTCACCGTATGTAAGACTTCCAGAAATGCTTTCATTGATATCAAAACCATAAGATACTGACATAAATGTTTCGTCAGATTCTTCTTCGTTTTGAGCGTAGAAAAGGTCGAAACCAGCAAGTGAATAACCTACAGAAAGTTCTGTAATTTCTTCTGAATCAACTACGTATTTAGTAATAGCTAAATCGAATCCAGATAATTCTGTACCAACGTAAAGATTTAATTCTTCACCGTTACCGTTTCCAAGTGTAGAAACCCAAGCACCAGCATAATAGTTAGTGTCTGTATACTCTAAACCGCCTTGTACTACTGCATCGCCACCAGACAATGATTCACCACGCCAGACATAGTCTGAAGAAACTGAACCAGAAGCTGTTACTGAAGCATAAGCTGAAGTAATGAATGCGAAAGCACCCAAGAATAATGTGATTAATGTAATATTTTTCATATTAATTTTATAATTGTTTGTTTTTTGAGCTAATGCTCGATGTGAATAAATGTGAGATTATGTGAAAAATGCAAGCTTTTTATTAAAACATAATAATTCTTAATTTACGTAACTTGCTTATAGACATCATTTTAATTAAATAATGCACTCGCTGCGAATAATGTTATTAATGTTTTTTTCATATATTTATAGTTGTTTTGTATTGTTCATGAACAATAGCCACACGCCACGCAGTGGGATGTAACCAACTATAGCTAAGCTTAAACTGTGCCAATTTTACTTAGTACCCTTTAAGATGAGGGCTTAGAGGGCTTTTTACTTTATTTTTGTAAAAAACGGACCCCTGTCACCGCTTCGGCTTTTATATGAATGATAAATTTATCTTTAAAATAAGGGTCCCCTAATGCTTTTTCTAAGTCCACAAGATTATTGGATTGAATCCCAAGTGGATTCAACTCCGCATCGATTGAGCCACCTTTCCAATAAATCACCCCATTAGCTAAAGAATGCTTATTTCCTTTTTGTAAATTGTTTTGGATCCAACTTAAAAACTCAGGCAAATTTTTCACCGCCCTTCCCGTAACGAAATCGTACTTCTTTTTTAAGGTTTCCGCTCGAATCTGTTTCGCTACCACATTTTCTAAACCAAGCTCATCAGCGATTGATTGAACCACCCCCACTTTTTTTGCAATTGAGTCCACCAAGGTAAATTTTGCCTGCGGATAGCAGATCGCCATCGGTAACC
>ERZ1048068.1119-NODE-1119-length-21481-cov-4.592551_pt1 | contig 21481 bp, 27 predicted proteins | sample MGYA00383098_ERZ1048068 | MGnify/ENA primary metagenome ERZ1048068 (study PRJEB29581, sample SAMEA5548368) | metagenome | biome: marine; feature: coastal; material: water | depth 1 m | study: Short-term variability in the microbial, nano- and picoplankton... | reverse complement strand
AGGTTTTCATTTGTTTTGTAGTAGTTAAATCCTGAACTATGTAATAAAAAGAGCCTCGTCCCATGGCAATTTGACCCTGTCGAATGGCATGAGCGTAAATAACATTTTTATTTTCACCACCAGCTATCACTAAATCCCGACACAATTGACGTTCAGCATCTCTAATCTTATTTGGGGTTCGTCGAGCACAAATTTTGTCTGTAGTTAATGTGCAGTTCATGGCTAGGATATTCTTCCATCCCCAATATCTATTTTTGGTAATACCAGCATGTTCAAGAAAGTATTGTTGGGTGACCAAACCTTCAAGCCCCTCAACCACTTCCACGAACTTTTCTTTATTCTCACCCAACATTCTTATGAAATTCTTGACACCCATGGCCTCTTTTATAAAGCTCACGAAGGTCATGTAGGACTCTATAGCTTTCTTACTCCGTTCCAATTCTTCATCGCGTCGGGATATATATTTGATCACCGTTGGGTGCTCGGCCCCATTCTCGAATTGATTAACAAACTTTGAAATGGGGGTTTTTCGCCACTCAGAGAGCGTTGCTCTCGGAATTTTTCGAATGTCACTTTTTGAAAAGTGCTTTAGCTCTTCACCGCAACAAACGGCAAATTTGAGCTCTAATGGGTACTTTGAATTACCATGCATCATATTTAGAATTTAAAAGTTCAAATTCAAACATGAAGGCCTGCTACGGAAAGGCAAAATGTTCGGTATTTACCGAACACACGTTTGGAATCACGTGTAATTACAACGCATATAAGGTTCATTCAATACCTAATAATTGGTATAAACCAAGTGTTCGGTAAATAATTAACCTATCAAAAAATTGCACATAAAATCGTTAAGCCCTATGTTTATACGGCTTTGAGAGAAGGACTAAAAACTCATGACGACGGTAAAATACAAAATCTCCGAGGGTTCGATTCCCTCTCTCTCCGCAAGTTCAGTTCCGTGAACTGCGCAAAACCCTGCAAATCAATGCATTTGCAGGGTTTTTTATTTTCTCCGTTGCGCAAAAAACGGCATGTTTGAGCACTTTAAATTGTCCAAATCGTTACCCCTCCTGTTTTTGGGGTAACGAGGTAACGATTTTTAGACGTTCCCACACAATGCGCTGATATGCAGCATTTTGCGCAGTTACTTGAAACAGGAATCTCGTAACATTGTGATGATAAAGTGAGGGAAGAAAAACTTGAAAAGCTTTTAATCGTTACCCTTTTTGTTTCCTCGATAAAAATGGCTGTTTTTAAGCAAAAAAGGTAACGCGGTTTTTCAGGAGAAAAGTAAACCGTAATGTCTGTAAAAAACACGTTTAACATCTTGTTCTACATCAACAAGGCCAAACAAAACAAAGAAGGAGTTCCTATCCTCCTACGTATCACCATCAATGGTGCCAATGCCACCATGTACACCAAACGAAGAATTGAACCCTATCTCTGGGACTCAAAATCAAGCATGCCTAGCAAACGAGAGGTAAAATGCACCGATCTCATCCTTTTCTTGGAAACGTTGCGAAACAAAGTGTTTCAAGCCTATACAGAGCTCAGTAGAGAGTATGACGATGTAACACCCCAACTTGTTCGAGATTATGTCCAGGGAGTCAACGGTGGTACTTCTAGGACCCTTATGGAAATTTGGGACGAACACAACGAAGAACTTAAACGCACCATTGGCAAAGAATGTTCCTACACCTTATGGCAAAAACACAATACAGCAAAAAATCACTTTATTTCTTTTCTTCAATTGCATTACCGGGTTTCAGATGTTCCTGTGCGCCAAGTTCGCTACCACATGATTCGGGAATACGAGCAATTCCTAAAAGGCAATAAGGGCTTAAAGCACAATACAACCATCAAGTTTTTGCAGTTTACCAAGAAGATCACTATTCGCGCCTTGAAGTCAGGTTGGCTCAAAGTGGATCCTTTCGTAGATATTTCCTTGAGTTTAAAGGAAACGGATCGACCGTATTTGACGCAAGATGAACTCGACAGCATCCTTGCTAAGACGTTCAAAAATGGCAGACTGGATTTGGTAAAGGACTTGTTCTTGTTTTCTTGCTATACAGGGCTTGCATACGCAGATGTGAAAAAACTTAGCAGGTCAGAAATTGAAAGAACATCGAATGGCATGTGGTGGATTAAAACAAGGCGTCAAAAAACCAAAGAACGCAGTCAAATTCCACTTTTAGCAATGGCCATGGAAATTATTGAGAAGTACACAGTTTTGTCAAAACTGCAATCAGATGAGCTTGTATTGCCAGTTATCAGCAATCAGAAACTCAACTCTTACCTGAAAGAGATTGCGGATATAGTGGGGATTGAAAAGAATCTCACTTTCCATGTTGCAAGACACACCTTTGCAACCACGGTTACGCTTCAAAATGGAGTTCCCATTGAGAGTGTAAGCAGGATGATGGGCCATACCAACATTCAGACTACTCAACACTATGCACGTATCGTTGATAAGAAAGTTGCCGATGACATGTATCTGATGAGTCAAAGGATGAATATTCCACTTGCTGGAACCAATTAATTGGTGCATTCAAAATTCAAAATCACCCCCTTAGTGCAAAGTGCAATCTCCCTATAGGGAGGATTGCACTTTGCACTAGAAGGGGATATGATTTGAAAACAAGCTGGAAACCCTTGAAAAACTAAGGTGCATAGAACAAATGCAGTCAATTTCGTCAAACTTTGAATTTCAGGTCGAATCTGAACTTAAAAGTGAACGATTCACATTTTTAAAATTTGCGCAGAGGTTCCGCATTATGCACAAACACTGAGAAAGGAAATTGTTTAGAATTGCCCAATGGAAGTAAAACTTAGAAGTAACAAATCAATGGGAAGGCCACAAAACAGATGGGATGATGATGAAAAATTCAGAATTAAGACTTACGGATTTGGAGAGTTGGCACAGCTCTACCTCCCCGATGCCACTCCAATGAGCGCTTCTAACCGATTGCGTATTTGGATCACCAGGAACAAATCCTTGATGCGAAAACTCTCAGAGCTCGGCTACGCCAAGGGTATGCGGCTCTTAACCCCTGAAATGGTAAAAGAGATTGTCGCTGTGATTGGGGAGCCGTGATCCAGTTCTCTGGCGGTTCTGCAAGGTGGGTTCGAAATGTATCGAACCTTTAGGTTGCCTTAGTCAGATTAACTCATTGACATATTTCGTTTTTGAAATTTTTTTGACTTAACTTGGTAAACTAAATTTCCTCTCAATGTTGACTTTTAAAAAGTTCATAAACACAAAAATTGATCAATCAGATGTTGATCCTGTATCTGCACAGGTCTTCGAAAAAATCAACGATTCTGCTTTTCCAGATACAGATAGCATCAGCCAAATGGCCAACTACATCTATCTCAAACTAGACCACAAACAAACTGCTAAGTTTCAGCAATTATTAATGTTTTGGTTGTCCTTGTCAGGTACAGATGTTGCAAACAACCAAATGATTTATTTACAACAAGTAAACGAAATTGTTGATTTGCAAAATAGCGATCCAGCTTATACACATAATTGAAAGTTAGTTTGAAGATTATGGGTTGATTACGGAAGTTTGGAAATAAGGATTGAAGTCCAGAAGCGCGCTATACAAGTTGTTGGCAAACGTTATTTTATGTTCCATTCTATTTTTTTTAGACGCGCAGCAACTTGTTTCAATGTTTCAATCAATTCGCTTTCTGCCGGAAGTTCACCTGTTACGAGGTCTTTGAAATCACCTTTATAGGCCGTGCTGAGTTGTTCCCACACTTCATGTGGTTTGTCAAAAATGATTGCCGTCGAAGGATGTTCAGGAATCCAGTTGTTGTTGTTCTTATAGCCGATCATGTCGTCATTACCCACCTTTATCAGCATATCATTAAAATCACTGCTTTCAAAGAATTGCTGGATTTCTACATCTTTTAGTAATTGATGGATGTCGTACACATGACGGATTTTGTTTCTCAGGTCATCAATCGGCTCTTCTGATCTGGAGAACCTCACTAAACTCATAATCTTCTCACAGAAAGTTCTCAGCTTGCTCAATACCTGAATGGAGAATGGAGCCATGTTGTATTGTTCAATCAGTTCGTCTTGTCCTTTAGACTTCATCATTTCATAAATGAAAGAACTGACCTGCAGATTAGAAAAAGGTTCAAAATTTCCTAACCACGTAGCTTCAACTACTACGTGTTCCCTGACCTGACCAAAATCTCCTTTAAGCAACTTGTTGTATTGATGAACCGTTTTCCGAATATTTCCCATTTTATTGGTTAGTCCTTCAACTTCTATTTCCGGAATTACCTTTTCCACTACTTTACTGATGGCCCGGATTTTTTTCTTTAACTGATTGTCGTTCTCCCCTTCATTTCGGAGCACAACCATGTCAATATCTTCTGAAAATCGTTCTATCAGCTTGTGACATTTTGAAAGTGCTGTTCCACCTTTAAATACGGACTGATCAGCTATACCAGAATGGAATATCTCATACAAAGCAACCGTTACCCAATAATCCTTCTCTACATAAATATCTCTCATGTCGAGATATTCCGCTGTGGCAAGGATTGCATCTTGTAGTAGTTCTTTATTTCTGTGTAAATTCATATCAACTAATATTCCATTCCGCTGCTGTTGGTAATGTTTCTTTTTTTATTCCGAGTGTATAGGTAGTCAACGGATTTAAGTTTGTTCTCAGGCTTTCAAGACCATTCTTTTTTTTCGATAGTTCCAATATGGCCCCCAATAATGCCGTTGCTCTTGGCGGGTATTTCAAGGCATACCGGATCATTTTTGATTGATCATTTTCGGATAGCTTGCATATTTTGTTTCTTATTATTGCAATAGCAGATTTCTTGTCCAGATCGGGAATAATCTTGAAGTCTTTTAGTGCATCCAAAATTTCTAGCAGGTAGTAGTTTTCATTAGTTACATCCACATAGCTTTTAACCGGTTTGACTTGTGTTTTCCCAATTTTGGTGATTACCCTTTTAACTCTGCTGGCTACCTTAATGGTATTGGGAACCTGAGTGGTTAAGCCCATGCGATTGTATAATGACACTCCGGTAATGTATGCAATGCGTTTTCCATCCTGAAAGAGATATGGTTTAAGCAGTTCTTCTTCTCGTGGCCTGAGTTCACCAAATGCAGATTGTTTAGGCTTGTAGAATACTCCAGTAGACACCCTTCTAATCATTCCCTTCTTAATCAATCGCTCAATAGCTTTCGCAGCAGCCCTATACTCAGACTGATCAATGCCCAACTGTTGATACTTGAAGGTAGTACCTTCCTGCATCCTGTTGATCTTACGTTCTATTTTTCCTGCTACTTTCATGGATTGCTAAACAATTACTTAACGAAAGTAAAGATAATAAAACGCGGTATCCCGTCAAGTATATTGCGCAAAATACTTGACATTACAGGTTTGATTAATAAAAAGATTAGGTATAGACTCCTACTTTTTGTACTGGATGGGCAGTAGCTCAAAGTCCGATATTGCGAACTACCATTACTGAGAAACGCCTACGCGCAAAAGGTTACCAAAGCATGCTTGAATACTATCTAGAAGTGAAGTTTTGATGTGACGAACCGCCGTATACGAGACCCGTACGTACGGTGGTGTGAGAGGCGCACCTCAGTCCTGATTAGGGCTGAGGCCGTCTACTCGATTGTGGTTAGTGTTTATTTAATTTTCACATGTAAGAATGGCTTCCCATTATCATTTCTTCCAAAATGAGCTACTACTTCTCCATCTGAAGCGGTTGTCAAACATTTACGTTCTCGCGAACTGCCGTCTTTTCTGTAAACTGTCCAACCTCTACTTTTAGCTGTGTATCTAGCATTCACACTCGTATCACAGAACTTGGAGTCTGAAACGACAGTTAAACGTGGGTTGACACATTCTACAAATTCTTTATTGTATCCTGATTCCCTACCGTGGTGAGGTGCGAGTAAGATGTCAGCATCTTGAATAGCTTCTTTAAATCCTGATTTTTCGAATAGTTCATCAAATGAACATTTTTCGTTGTCTCCTGGAATTACCACCTTGATTCCTTCAAATGAGATTATAGTCACAATACTGTGATTATTGAAATTATCGTGATTACAGGAGGATGGAGTGAATGACTTTACTATCAAGCCACCCCAATTTTCAGGATTTGAAATTCGGTCTGGAGAGTCATTGGAAATTGGAGATGAATATCGATCATTAATTTCACAATACTTTTCAAACTTCTCCTTGTGTTTATCAATAACTCGCTCCATTACCTCATCATTTGTGAGATGCTTTGGTCGGTGAAAGACTTTAGGAGATAGTTCGTCAAAATTCAGAATGTCATCAATATGGTCAAGGTGAGGATGAGTAATCGTTACGTAATCAAGTTGATTTACTCCGTATTTATTCTTTAAATGCAATAAGGGACTAAACTCTTCCTTTCCTTTAGAGTAGTCTCCGGTTCCTAAATCAATAACTATATGTCTGTTATTTGGAGTTTTAATGTAGGTCATATGTCCATGCTGAACATCCCAAAAAACTACTTCACATCTATTTGCCATCTTGGTTCTTATTTTTTTGATGTCTAATTCGCTTTGTTATAAATTTTGACTGCTTGCGATACGCGAAAAGAAAAAGAACAAAAAGTCCTACGCAGCTTAAAATCCATTTCAAGTCACTATTTAATTTCAGAAGTTCATATAGTACTATGACGCCTTTTGTTATTAACATGGACAAGAAAAGTGCAATTAGTGTCCTGTAGGTATTATTAACCTCTGATAGCTTATCAATTTTTGAATCTTTTTCAGATGCGTCAACGAAGTCTTCATAGGGCTCATCTTTTACAAACCCCACAAAGTCGAGGATTGGTTTTACAAAAAGGGAGCCTATTCGGCTAATTATGAGACCAATTAGATAATATAGGAAAGCACCGGTCAGAAGGTCGTCCTGAACAAAGTCAATGTTTTCCCATTTCGATATCAATACTGAATAGACAACCCCTGGAATCAAATAGTTGAATATGTTGTATGAACCAACTTTGTCAATTAAATCTTTCATTTTTTTACATTAACCACAACGTCCCGGCTAAAAAGCGTTGCTGTCCCGCAGGGCAGCTATGATTTTTTAGCCATTGTTGGTGGTAGTTTTTATTTCTTCATTTAGTCTTTCAAGTTGGAAAATGAAATCTTGAATCATACCTGGGTCAATCTTTTTTGGAGTATGAACAACTTGATTTCTAAATTTCCTTAGTCTATCTATTTCATAAAGTAAATCTTTGCTTATTTGACCTTGGTCATACATTAATCTGATTGCTTCCCTAATAGACATAAATCTGTCTGTTCTCTTTTTGACTTTATTGACAACGGTTTCTTCAAGTTCTGACCAAAGCTTTAAGAACTCACCTAAATCACCTGCTTTCAGTTCTCTATCTGCTAAGTCTTTAATTTCCTTGGTTAATTCCCAAATTGGGTCATTGTCTGGATACAAGCTATCTTTTGGTATTTGGTCAAACGATTCACCCCAAAAGTCTTCAGAGTTTGGGATTTCAAATTTGGCAATCAGCCGATTATTAAAGTCTAATTCTGATTTTGAATCATAACTATTAGTAATGTCTTCAGTTCCTACTAGATACCCTTCTTGAAAATATGGTCTCAAAGCATGTGGAGGACAAATACTAAGGAGCCGAATATTCACCAAATCGTGTTCTGAGTTGACAGAAATTCGATTTGTGATATATGGTAGTCCAAAAACGAAAATGTAGGCATTGTCTCCGTCATTATCTTGAAGAGCGAATGAACAAGCCACTCTTAGACTATGAGTGAAATCAAGAAGTGGAGTCGCACAAACTTCATAGTGTTGGAGAACACTCCATTGAATGTACTTTTTACGTTTCAGCTCTCTGAATCCTTCTACTTTTCTATCGACAAACAATTCTGTCAAACTGCGGCATGCTCCGTTTAAAATATCGAATCGATTATTTACTTCTCGTTGTTGCAAGTAGTCGCCACGATATATTGAAGGGTAGAAGGTTGAGCTTCCACCACGATTACGATAGTCCGAGTTTTGTCCCCTGTAAAAGAGAAGGTGGTCTTTGTTTAAATATGCAAGCTGGGCGGTTTTCTCAACTAATTCTCGAAATGTCTTAATTGGGAAAGCATTGCTAGAGGCAACCGTTCTTGGATCACCGCCAATAAAATCCAATATTTCTTGATTTAATTTTCCTTCAATGCTTCTCATCTATCTAATCTTAGTAGAGTTATCTAATCTTCTATGAAAAAGAGAAGCCAAGGTCATTACATCTAATGCGTCATACTCTTCTATCTTCCATTTAATTTTTGGTTCATGAGCAATAGTGTTACGGAACATGCCGAAAAAACCTTTTAAAAGGTTGGCAAATCCCTTTTGTTCACTTTTTTCCGTTTCTGTCCTTAGGTCGTTAATAATCAGAACAGGGGCGTTTATTGAAAACACAGCATCTACTAAGGCACTTCCATCTTTTGTTTCACCTGATAAGCTCCTAATCTTATCTGCAACACTTTTAACAGCTTCGAAAACAGCATGGAAATAATTATTCTCAACCAATTCTGATTTGCAAAACTTTAAAACTTCTGGGAGAACATTTCTGTCGTCTAATTTTGAAAAGAGTAAAGAAGCTCTTTGTTCAGCTTGAGATATGGTAGTTGCCTTTTCAGTGCTTCTAAATTTCCCATTTTCACCAAGTTGTAAACCAATAAATGAAAAGATTTTATTTAGGTCAGTTCGAGTTCCTTCAAATAATTCTTTGTTGTGAACAAATCGAGTAGGGTGAATCGATATTTGAACGAATTTTAGAATGCCATTTGAGATTTTGTTTCTATTCTGATATTCTACAAATGAGTTATAAAGTCGTCTCCATTTTGTCCCCACGGGTTCGACATGTTTTAAACCACTATCGGCTAAATATTTGTCAATTTCAGTATTTGTGAGAGCTTCTCCTAAAGTTTTGCAGAGAGTCTCAAGTACATTTGGTTCTATATATGGGAACTGTCTTTTCATTTTTTTAATTACCACCAACTACCTGATAATGTTATGAAATGCATGAATCTATATTCAACTATTCATAGTTATGTTTAATGGCAACATCCCGAAGAAATAGCTGTTACATTCCCATATTCTGGTTATCAACGACATTCCTTGTTTTAGGTTTTCCCAAAAAAACACATTATCTAAAACAAATGCGTGATAGAATTATATCATAAAACTCACTTTTCACCATCTCTTACCATCGCTCACAACTTCTAAACATCATTAGACTCTAATACCCTCACATCTTTGGCTACATATTCAATAGGATAGCCATACGATGCAGCACGACCATAGTCTTTCTTTTGCAACTACCGCTTCCGGCATGCTCGGAGGTTTTTCCCGAGCCATGTCAGAGCAATTTTCCAGGGCATAATTAAAATGAGGCCGGTGAGCTCAAGGGCTTGCCGGCCATTATTCAACTATGGAAGATACTTTTAAGATTAGAACCTATGGGTTCCAAGAGTTGGCGACACTTTACTTACCGAATATTCAACCAAGGAGTGCATCTGCACGATTAAAAATATGGATTGCAAATAATCCTTCTCTCTTGGAAAAGTTGAAAGAGATAGGCTTTGTAAAAGGAATAAGAGTTCTCACTCCAGGAATGGTAAGGCTAATTATAGAATTTCTTGGCGAGCCTTAACTTTAATGAATTGATACTCCCACACCCGATACGTCTTTAATCCATTCTGGGAGAGTTTTAACTTCAATGTTTAATGTAGAGCACATGGCAGGAATTTTCTTGAAGGCCTTGTGATCATTGGAATTCTCAGATTCTTCTGTAATTATTACTATTTCACTATTCCCCTTATGAATCTCGTTCAGCGCATAAATAATCATACGCGCATCGGCTTTTTCCAGAAACTCTTTTTTGCGCTCCTCAAACTCAGGTTCATTTAACCTCCTGGACAAAGGAGTTCTGAATTGGTGGTTTAGCAGATTGTAAAACTTAGTTGGAGATGGAGGAAGAAGGTCCTTAGTCTTAGTTGGAATCTTGTAAAGCTTCTTAAAATCAGAATCAGTAAGAAAGTCTATATTATCAAGAACCAAACCCTTAGATGTGTATCGGCATTCTTCATAAACTGCGTCTATGACTATTATTTCTCCAGACTCTATTCCCGCTTGAACTATCCCAAGGAGTTTCTGATCAGAATCAAATGGCAGGTAATAACGTACCAATGACAAAAGAGAACTGGTGTCTATTATTGCTGTCATTGGATATACTTGTCTAAATTCTCAGGTTTAATATTGAGCTTCTTACAGACTTCGTATTCATTCAATACACCTTCATAAAATGCCGTTTGGATGGTTGAAACAAACAATGGGCTATTAATAGGTTTTGCCACCGACCCCCTTTGCTTGATCCCTTGCTCTTTTAGTAGCGCCTTTTCGCGCTCTTTCTCTTCTTGTCTAATTCGATATTGTTCATCAAAATCACTTTTTACAAGGCTGTAATTGCTTTTTGATATCTTTTTATCATAAAGCATTCTTGTGAAAATGGCAATTGGACTAAGGTGCGTTTCTTCTGCGATTTGATCAACTAAATCATGATGATAATCATTGTTAGGACCGGCAACCTCAATGGAGCTAAGCACATTGGCATAGTCTCCCGCTAAGAAGAAAAATGCAAAATCATTACACCAACGCTCAATTTTACTTATTGATTTATTGCTTAGGACGTTGTAATCAATCTCCTCAATTTCCTCTTCATCCAACAAATAGTGACCCAACTCATGAGCAAGAGTGAAAATTTCCCTTGAAAAGGATTGGTGTCTCTTCAAGACAATCACATTAGGCTTGAGGTAAAAGCCATCAATATTTGCTTTTTCCTTCTTATTCCAGGTTTCAATAAATTCAAAGACCAATATATTCCTTGTAGCAAGACTAGCAATTAATGACTTCAAAAAGTCACGTTTTTTCCTTTCGGATTTTGGATACAATTCACTTCTAACCAAGTGTGCAACCTGCTTGGGGTCGTTTTGAATAGTGTACGTTGAAATTTTCCTTTTTAAGTCAAGATCGGAGAGTTTAGCAATAGAAGAAAGCGAAAGTTTCAGTTCTTCGAACTGATTAACGACCTTAACTGCACCAATATTCAATTCATCAGTATGAAAGTGCTGTTTTCTGAAAAATACACTTGCTTCCTTAGACGTTTCTGGAGCTTTTGGGTCTAGATAATAGTGTAAACCTTTGCTAAACACTTTATCGATTCGTTTCAAATATGAAACCTTAATCTCTTTAGAAAATATCTCGTCTAGGGCAATAGGCGTCTTCAAGCCTTCACTGATAAGTTCCAAGAACCTATCAGAGCTGAGACGATACATCGAAATGAGATGTTTTAAACGATCTATGTTGTGTTCTACTTTCAAGAAGAGTGAAGCAATTTTCTTTCAGTGTCCAAAAGTATGGCAATATAAGCAATAGGCAACTATTGAAATCGATACATGCTTTACTCATAACTCACGATAACTCGCTCTAAGTCAATTGTAGTTAATGTATCTGAATCACAGATGGGTTGACTTGTGAATCTTCGCTTTCACAATCATGTGAAATCATTGAAGATGCAGCACGACCATAGTCTTTCTTTTGCTACTACCGCTTCCGGCATGCTCGGAGGTCTTTCCCGAGCCTTGTCGGAGCAAATCTCCCACACAACCATCACATTCCCTGGTGTCTTAGACGTGGCCGCTTATGCAGTGGTCAGCGCCAGTGTAGGTTATTGCGTGAAAGTGACTATGGATCTCATCTATCAACGATTCCGCAAAGGGAAAGGTACGAAGTGAGAAGCGTACTAGCCATAGGAATTATAGGTGGACTTCTCTATTGGGGTAGTCGAGCATTGAGTGCCAAACGATTGAGCGATAAATCAGTGGTGCGCACTCTTAATCCGCGAATTACGAAAATCACCTTTACCGGAATCACACTGGCCACGGATATCTACGTGGACAACCCTACCAATGTGAGCGTTCAAATCACAAAGCCTGTAATTACGATTTCCACTGGTGGCAAGTATGTCGCCTCTAGTGTTCCCACTCGAGATCAATATACCATCGCACCTCTAAATCAAACCTCTTTAGGGGTGGCTCAGGTAGAAGTACCCTGGAGTGCATTAACTCCCTATATCTCCAATCTGGTAAGTCGCATTCCTGTTCTCGTTAGTGGTGGCAACACCAGTATTCAATCTCTCAACCTGCCTTTGGAATACCGCTACTCGGTATATGTGAACGATATCTTTTACGAATCAACTCCTGAACGCCTGGTATGAAAACAAGATTTCAAATAGGATCCATTACCAGCGGTTATCGCACTATTCGGGACGGAAGAAAGTATGATCACTTCTTTCCCAAGCCAGATGCTTCCGACCGAATTATCATTGAAGATGGTGAAGTTGAGGATACAGTTGACCTGATGAAACGCGTGGTTTGGCGATACATCGATGATACCAAGTCCTTAGCCAAGCATTTGCAAGGCGGTTCTAAAACCCAAACCTGCCAGAATATCTGGGATTTCCTCTACCATCATATTCAGTACAAGCTGGACAAACGTGGCTTGGAGCAATTAAGAAGACCTGCAAGAAGCTGGGCAGATCGCCAGGAAGGAATAGACTGCGACTGCTTCTCCATTTTCGCTAGCTCCATCCTTACCAACCTACAAATCCCTCATGCTTTTCGGATCACCAAATACGGTGGCGACCACTTCCAACATGTGTATGTGGTAGTTCCCAACGATACCGGAAACATCATCATCGACCCTGTGCTCTCCCGCTTCAACTACGAAAAACCTTTTTCAGAACATAAAGATTTTGATATGAACCTTTCCGGTATAGACGTGGCTGTGCTGAGTGGCCATGATGACGAGCTCAGCGATGTTTTACTTGGCTTTCCTGACTTCGATGAATTGGGAAATGCAAGCGAGGAAGAACAGTTGGATGCAATGTATCGCTATCTGGTTTCTACCCGAAATGCGGTAGCAGCCAACCCAAATCACATTTCGCACATCGAGGATCCTCAGGCATTCATAAAGATGCTGGATTATGCTATCCAGTATTGGTACACCGATAAGCGTGATGAAGCGCTTGAAGTACTCGCGCAGAATGAGGAGAAGCTCAATTTAAAGAATGGTTTTTCCGGCTACGAGGACGATTGGGATTGGGATGACGACGTATTAGGTGCGGCACGAAGAGGATTCTTTAAACGCATTGGTGATTTCGCGAAAAAAGTAGGTTCAGGCATTAAGAATGCGGCGCAAAAAATAGGCAAAGCCATCGTCCGCTACAATCCTTTGAGTGTAACCGCTCGCCTTGGATTCTTGGCTGCCATGAAACTCAATTTGAAAAAGATGGCTTCCAAACTCAAATGGGCTTATGCTTCACAATCTCAAGCTGCGGCAAAAGGTGTTTCGGCTAATGACTGGCGTAAAGCGAAAACGGCTTTGTCAAGAATTGAAAGCCTGTATGCTGATAAGCTTCAAGGGAAACGAAGTGCCCTTAAGGATGCCATTCTTAAAGGCCGTGCTGGCGGACTCAATGGAGAGCTCCATCCAGATGCCTACGACTTGAGTGGATTGGGAGAGCCCATTTCCATGACGGCAGCTGTAGCTGCTGCTACTCCGTTAATTCTTGCGGCCATCAAGATTCTAAAGGAGTCAGGTTTGTTTTCACCAAGTGAGGATACTTCAACGAATAATCTTCAGGCTGAAGCTGCCTCTGCGCAACAATCTTCTAATGTGCCCAGCAATGTGAATATTCCATCAAATGCGCCTTCCATGCCCATTATCCAGGCAAGTGTCCCGCCATTAACACCAATACAACCTACCGCTGCACAGGGATCATCTGGTGGCGGTATCATGGCCTTTGTGAAGAATAACCCGGCTGTGGCTGCCCTGGGAGCCGGTGCCGTACTCATTGGCGGCTACATGCTACTCAAACCAAAAAAGAAAACCTCACGGGGATTATCGGGAACCCGCAAAACTCCCACAAAAAGAACCTCCACAAAACGCAAAAGCACAATTAAAAAAGTAACGCTTAAATAAAATCTCATGAGAAGAAAGAAAGTATCAAACAAGGCCATGTTGGGCGAGTTGCGCTCTCTGGCTATGATCAGTGGAGGAATGATTCTCGGTACCATGGGAGGAAAAGCCATCGACAAAGTGTTGAAGGTGGACGATACCCTTCCTGGCTTCCAAGTTAAAAAGTTTGTACGTCCAGCTGCACTTCTTGGCGCAGGCGTACTGGGAAGTCTCAAACTTCAAAACCAAGATCTCAAAATGCTATCTGCCGGTGTGGGTGCATCAGGTGTAGTTTCTACCGTGAAGGTCGTCTTGAAAAAGGACTTATTGAGCGGCTTGGATGGCACTCCTGAAATGGCAGCTCCAATGACCGTTTACCAGGATCCGGTCGTGCATTCCATTGAATCCTATGAACCCAACCTTCCAGCTTTATCGGCTAGCACCTATGAGGTGGAAGAGCATTCAATAAAATCATACAGCCCTGGCGAGGTTGTAAGCGATTATACGGACGCCGAAATCGAAATCATTTAAACAACGAATCATTATGATGACATTAGGAGAAATTACTCAAAGTGAGTTTACACTTCTCGGCGCAATCAGTGACGAGGAATTGCTTATGGCCTTAGAAGGAGCTACTCCCCAGGCAAAGAAAAAGTTTACCAAGGCCATCCGCCAGTTTGCGCGAATCAGAAATGTGGCTCCCAGCAAGGGCTCTAGAGGTGAACTGGAGAAACGCTTACACCTCTTGCCGCGCGATATCCAGGAAGGCCTCGCACGTAAGACCTTGCAAGCGGTGGATGCCGCTTACTATGTGGTAAAGGATGTTTCTGGGTCTCGCGTTCAGAAGCTTATGAAGGACGATGACAACAAGGTGGTTGGTTTATCGAACATCTCATCTGCTAAGTTGGAGAAAGGCAATTTCTTCATGTTGAATGGTCTTACTCTTCTCTCTGGTATAGCTGGTGCAGAGGACACGGTTCACGATGTGAATTTCGGCGTTATACCGGATTACCTGCGCAATGGTGAATTCGAGTTCATCGCCAATGGCACCAACTTGATTCAAAATGCTTCCAACGAACTGTTCAACACTTCTGGTCAGACCATTCCAGTTGGACATTACCGTTTGGACAATCCTAAACTGATAAAGGATCAGCAAACCATCGAGTTTAACCTGGAGTGGGGTTCAAACGCGCCAGCTGGAACTTATGTGAAGGCCATTCTACGCGGAACCATCATTGTCAAAGCATAAGGTTAGGGAGCCATGAAAGACCACAAGTTCCAAATGATACGCATTGGGGTGCCCCAAGCAGGAGCGACTGTGAGATTCACCGGTGAAACGGAGAAGTCTTACGGCCGTATCCGGGGCATTTTCGTGGCCTTACCTGATCCTAAAATAGAATATGGCGCAACCCTGAGTTTTAAGGTTGGAGGGCAAGACGTATTTGATGACGATCACGATGTACGTCTTATTACCTGCGGACAAGGGGTTGCGCCTAATGACAAGTTCTTCCGATTTGAAGAAAAGCTCGAGGCCGCAGGGAATGCTTTTGAAGGTAGATATACCGATCCCAGCATTGAAGGGGTAAGCTTTCCCTATGAAGCCAAAGTGTTTTTGTGGTTAGTGAATGAGGAAGAATGAAAGGGATAGTTAGGCTCAATCGGACGATTCAGGTGTACCGCCCTTTTCAGGTGGTGCCCCTGGATTTCCGATTATCTGGAGATGCAGCAGAATGCTTCGGTGTACAGGCAATCGTGGTGGGGCGAATCCCCATGGATAGTCCGGTAATCCCCGTCTTTGGTGAATATTCATTAGAGTTTGAGGGCAAGAAAGTCCATCCGGTCAACTTTACAGTGCCGCTAGTAAGCCAGGAGCATTTTACTGACCAGACACACCACCGTCCCGAGCTTCTTCCCCTTTCCATTCAACCAATACAAAACCACATGGTAACTGGCTTCTATCGTGACCTCGGTATGCAGGAATTTGATCCTGAAACTGCGGAGTTTACCCCGTACAAAGTTCGATTCACCTTTCACTGTTACAAATCATGATATCTGTTGAATCTATAGGATATGTAGAGCGTCTACTGGCCACTCGCCAGGTGAAGGATTTTTACTTGGATGTCTTCACCTTGGTTTTGGATCCTTCAAAGAGGGATTACTATGCCGATGCCAACCGTGGCTTTTTCTACCTGCTTACCCATGAGCTTCCACAAGGCACCACCATTGCCAGTGAGACAGCCATTTTACAGGTAGATGAGAATTGGCCATCTCGCGGGATTACCAAGATTCAGGAGTTTGGTGGTCAACTGGCTATTCATCTTCCTTCTCCAGGAGCCATTTCCCAAGTTGAATTCATTAGAGCCATTCCCAGAACATGAGCGAACTAGAGAAAAACAGACGATATAATATCGCTTCTACCATTCGAAAGGCGATTTCGGCTCAGCGCACGCTCGGCCACCAGGACATCATGTGCTGTGCTTACCTCTCTAAAAGAGGCAAAAAGCTCAACAGCATTGACCGCTCCCCTTCTAAGAATTTCACGCGCTTAATGCATCAGTACATCCAGTCTGAAGCGCCAGATAAGCTGAGAGTTGAATTACGAGGAGATGACGATGTGCTGCTCTGGACCAAGACCTTTTCATTCGATGTGGATCCGACACCTACAGTCAACACACAAACCGATTTCCAAGGTCTGGGTGAAGCCGAGGTTAATGATTTGTTGAATCAAAAGATTGCAGAGCTCAGACGGACCGAAGAGCTTGAGGAATTGCGAAGCGACAATGAGCAACTTTCCCATGAAAATGATCAGCTCAAGAAACAGATTGAAGAAATGGAGGAAGTTGTGGAAGCAAAGAAGAAGGTAGAATACTACGCCAATATTCTTGGCTTGGCCTTCCCTGGACTAGCCAAAATGCTCCGCGCCACACCACTTGGAAACACCCTGGGAGCTCTAGCTGGAATTGAAGACACCTCCACAACAACTGATGAAACGGAGAAGACCCAAAGGGAAACCATCATTGAACTGGTGAGTGAATTCATGCAGTCTTTGGATGACGCTCTACTTGGTCAACTCTATCTGGTATTTATTGAATTAAGCAATAACCCATCCTTGATTGGAGGGCTATTAGCTCATCTGACTCAACAAAACGAACAAGCATCATGACCTATCAAAAAACCATTCTCATTAAAGCAAAATCCGATGCCGAAGCTCAAGAAATAGCCACTGCCATGAGCAATATGTCCGGTCATTTCACCGCCAAGGAATGGACTGCCATTGGTAAGAAATTGGCGAGCAAAGTGATTCAAATGCGAATTCGATTGATGATCTGATGATTCCTGTGCTTCCCATATCAAAAGAACAACAACAGAAGATCCTTCGTGGGCTGATGATTGCCGGTGGACTCTATCTAGGCTATCGAGTAACCAGCAAGGCCATTAAGAACATGCGCTCAAGAAACACTTCTATTTTGGCAGATCAAAGCCCCGAAGTGCGTCAAGCCATGGGCTTACGCTCGGCTATGAACCCTAGTGGGGTTTCCTGGCTCATGTGGAGTGATGGTACTATTGAAGATGCGATCGCTCAGATTGCTTCGCAAATAACCAATCTGGATGCGGTGGCAACGGCCTATCGCAACTTGTATGGGAAGGAACTTATACAAGATCTGCAAGGAGAACTTTCCACCGACAAATTCAACGCATTTCTACAAACCATCTCGAACAACCGAATCAATAAAAGTTCGGGTTCTTCAAATAGCAGCACAAGTTCTTCTGGAGCTTATACCGCTCCCCAAAGGATGATTGTTGCCAAACGTAGCGTGTTTGTGCGGACGTCTCCCGATGCTTCCTATCATGGCGGCTGGTATGAGGTGGGTGAAAACAAGAATATCTACAAAACGGCTAGTCCTGGAGAGTTCATCGGCTTTGCTACTGGCAAACAACATTTTGACAGCAAGAACAATGTGAAGTTCATTGAAGTGGCTTTTCGAGTTGGCGCTGGAGCACCAGGATCTTTAGCCTCAAAGGTTGGACAGTCTATGCTTTTATGGATAAGTGCCTCTAGTAATTATATAGCTCAGTTCACCTCTGAATCCGCTCTTGCACAAGCTTATCCCAATGCTCAAAATCAATTAAGCTATATGCTTCCCATTCCAGGTTTGGGATGGTTGACTGCTCCTGGATCAAGAGTGATTACTACAGAATCGGCCATGGTTCTGGGAGAAAAGTTTGAACACATCACCCGAGTTCCCGAAGAAGTTTTACTCGGATATCCAGTAATGAGCCTGGATGGAAACGCCATGCACTACACCCTGGTGAGAACACTGGAAGGAACCGACCGATGGATCAATTCTAATCACATAAGAACGGAATAATGGATAAAGAAACCTTTGTGACCACCTACTTACCGCTGGCTCAAAAAGCCGGTGTGCGCTTTGGCATGAACCCAGCGGTTATCCTGGCGCAAGCCTCCATCGAAAGCAGCTGGGGATCGAGCTACGGCGCACGGGTGCGCAAGAACTTTTTCGGCATCACCGCCGCTGGGTCGCCTAATGAATTTTGGGACGGTAGCTTCTCCGTCGGTCAGAACCAGTACGCCTTAAAGTTTCGGGTGTACAAGACCGAGCAGGACAGCTTCTACGACTTCGCACGATTGATTTCGAGTAAGTACAAAAGCGCCCATGCCGTGAGCAACGACTCGACCGCCTATGCGCAGGCCATTGCCTACAGCCCCTACATCGCTGAGGCCAATGGAGACTCCCGAGAAGGGTACCGAAAGGGCATCATTGCCACATTCAACAGCATCAGCGACATCGTAAAAAAAAAGGACTTGCAGTGATCCAATCCCCAGCTGGCCTTTCCATCGGCGCCTTGATCGTTTCAGGAATCGTCGCTTGGTTTTGGGTCGCTAGAAACAAGAAGAAAAAGTAGCATAAATACAATGGCATTTACCCTCAAAGAAATACGAACCGGACGACTGCACACCTTTTCAGCCAAAGAGATCCTTGAGCTGATTGGCGACCGCATCAATGATGAGATCATCATCCACGATGAAGTGTATAGCATCTCTTCCTGCGTGGACTTTTCCCTCGGTGGCGGCGGTGGTACCTCTTCGGGTACCATCGACTGGATCACCCTGGAACTGACCATGGAATCCAACGGTGAGACGGTCTTCTACAACCCCGAGCTTATCACCGATACCGACTCGGTCTTTCTCACGGTCAACAGTGTACTGTATCAGTACGGCGTGGACCGCGACTTCCACATTGAAGGCGACCGCCTGTTTTGGCACGGCGGCTTCGACCTGGAGATGACCGACCGCGTGGTGCTTCGCTACCCCAAAACCACCCCAACATCATAAAAACAATCATTAATAATCAATTAGCATGAGTGAATTCATCAAACAAAAGCAGGTCGAAGGCTTAGTAAGCGCCTTGGCCGCCAAAGCCCTTGACTCCGCAGTAGTCAAAAAGGCCAACAACCTTTCGGATGTAAACGCCGCTTCCGCTCGCGGAAACTTGGACGTTTACTCGAAAGCCGAAGTTCAGAACTTGATAGCCGGCGCCGAAGATGCGTACAGCGTAGCCACGCTAACCGCCCGCGGTGCGCTAACCGGACTGAAAGTATCGGACCGTGTATTTGTCAGCAATGACGGGGACGGCAAATGGGCCTTGTACATCGTCACCACGGTGACCGACGGAAAAGGCTCTACATCGGAGTTTACCAAGGTGGCTGACGAAGACCTCTTTACCAACGCCCTGAGCAAGGAAGCGGTAAAGAGCGCCTACGAGAGCAATGCCAACACCAACGCCTTCACCGATGCGGAGAAAACCAAGGTAGGACACATCACCGTGACTCAGGCAGTCAACCTTGACACCATTGAAAGCGGCTTGGCCTCAACGACTACGACGGCCAACTCTGCATTGAGCACCGCCAACAGTGCCTCCACGGCAGCCGCAGCAGCACAAACCACGGCCAACACGGCGCGAAGTGATGCCTCTGCTGCTCAGACTACGGCAAACACTGCAGTGAGTGATGCCGCCGCATCACAATCCACTGCCGATAGCGCTTTGCGTGATGCCGGAGATGCACAAGCTGCCGCAGAAGCTGCACAAACCACTGCCGATAGCGGAGTAACCAAGGCCAATGCGGCGCAAAGCACCGCCAATACCGCGCGCACCGAAGCAGCCGCCGCTCAAAGCACTGCAAACTCAGCGCTTACGGCAGCAAACGCACGTGAATTGGCCTTTATCGAGAACATCGAAGACTTCACCGCACTTTCCGGAGAGGCGACCGTGCCTGTGGCAATTTCCCTTGCCAAGAACGTGGCCGATGGTTTTGTTCCCTTGGTCTTCTTCAACGGCATCAGAGTTAAAACCATTTCATTCACCGCCGGTGCGAAGAACTTGACGTTCACGGTTCCTTACATCACAGAGCCAACAGATACCATTTCTGTTCAGTACGCATCGAGATAAGTAGGTAAACCATGGATCGAATAAAGGTGAAACAAGTAGAGGGCGCTTTGGACACACAGTCCGAGCAGGTTGTGACGGGGAGTAAGGAATTTTCTGCTCCCCAACACTTTCCTGGTCAAGGCATTTGCATGACTCTTTTTGCTGGTTACATCTATTGGTGTCAAGAGCAGGGAGTGCTCGACCAACCAGGCAACACACGTGTTATTGGTCAAGAGGGATCCTTACAAGTAGAGTGGTTTGATGGCCAGCAATGGATAATTCGATGATCGACAATAGAACCAGGTTAAAACTAACCCTAGCAACAGTCTTGTTCTTGGTGGTTACCACGTACGTGTCCATTTTCAAGGAAATGGACACGGTAGCCACTACCTGCATTGCGGGGGTAATGACGGTGCTTTCTACCTACATCTGGGCAGAAACTAAAAGGCCAAGTAAGCAGAAAGACAAATGATACAAAACAGAATCATAGCCATCTTAGCCTCAGGATTAGCTATTTCCTTAGTCCTAACTGTCTCGTTATGGCAATTATGGTCTAGTAAGAAAAAAGACTATAAGCGACTCTATGTTGCTAGTGAGTCTTTGCATAAATCCATCACCACACTACAAGCAGAAAACGGTCAACTTATAGCTCAAAACCAGGTACTCACTTTAAAAAGCGATGAACTGTCCGCAGCCTTACCTGGTATCGCCAAGGAAATCCGCAACCTAGACATACACATGGATAGAGCTCAATCCGCAAGCGCTACAGGCTTTGTGGTTCAGACTCCAGCTACGGTCAAGCTTCAGGACTCAATCGTATTTGACACGGTTAAAATTCGCTTGTTCGACTTTCATGATGGCTTCTTCTCCGTGAAAGGAATGGCCATTGGCGACCAGCAGCAACTCGACCTGAGTTATCAAGACACCTTGGTGCAGGTGGTCTATCGCGGAGAGCGTGAAAGGCCTTGGTTATGGATT